>OFHO01000023.1_pt1 | contig 129291 bp, 116 predicted proteins | sample 1521531 | NCBI WGS metagenome assembly OFHO01 (sample SAMEA3504124, study PRJEB24116) | mouse gut metagenome | biome: mouse gut; feature: mouse-associated habitat; material: faeces | place: Denmark | collected 2011
CTGGTTAAATATGCTGTTGTCAATGTGCTGGGACAGTAAGTTTCACGGATTCAGGTATTACAAACTTTTCAATATCTTGGAGATCCCTTTTATAATCAACCAAATCAATGAATCGAATGGCAGTAGCCGCATTATAAGAAAAAATGCGATATTGCAGCCTATGTATCTCACATTTATGCTGAAAAATTGTGTTTGTTTTTCCTTCCTCATCACAAGGTAGGACTATTGTCACATTATGATACGGCTTCAAAAGCAATGCCTGCATAAAAAGAGTATTGTCAGCACCTCCCAGGCAATTTGTTGAGACACTCAGAAAAAATGCTATATTTAATTGTTTCATATAAATTGGGTTCTCCTATCAGGAACTATTTCAATCATGCTAAGTAAATATATTTTATTTTACAAAATCTTTCCCTTGCAAAAAACGATAATGGCAAGCATTTTTATCATTTCTAAAAAATAGTGATATAATTATCCTCTTTTAAATCTGCACCAAATAACATCAGTTCTTCACAAGGTATCTTTTCTACATTTTTAAATAGATGCTTGTGTGCATTTTCCTCCATTTCGTCAACACTATATTGATTGGCAATCAGCACTAATGCCTCTTCCTTATACTTCACACAGTCAGAAATACTTTCTTCTCTCTTTCCACAAGCCGTGTTGTTGCCTTCTGTGAAAGAAACCATAAATAGAATATCACCGTTATATCCTCTTTTTATGATATAGTCACACAATAAACGCCCCATTTTGCCCGCACCATAAATTATCACCCTTGTATATTCCTTTATTTTACGCATTAATTTATTTTCTCTATCCAATACTTCTTTAAACATTTTATGTATTTGTTCATCTGTCATAAGTTGGTGCTTTGCAATATCCTTCTCGTATTTCAGCAATATATCATCATCCATTTCAGCCACTAACTCATTGTATAGTTTTCTAACACCTAAATTTCCTCTATAAACTGCTTTATAGACAAATGGAAGAAATGTTTCTACTGCCTTTATCATCTCCACTTGTAATTTTTCATAATGATTTGCTTTTGCGATTTCTAGAATATCTTTACAGCCTTTTAATGTTCCCAATAAAATTGCTTCATCATCATATCTAATTATTTTATCAGTATTTCTTATAGCATAAACATACTCTCCAGTTACTTGAAACTCTTGTACCAATGACATAGTCCTTGTAAAAAATGGTGGATCTTCATTATACCTATATGGTGGAAAAACAAGGTTGTTTTCCTGCAAAAAAATTCTGTTATATATAAAACGGGTAAATCCCTTCGATTCCTGATAATCTTTATAATATATTTTTTTATCTTCCTTAAAACAAAGCGGCTGTTTCCCGCACCTTAAAAATAAAGCCGTTCCACCACACACTAACACTTTTTTACTAACAGCTGTATAATATAACTTCTGAAGGACCTCTTTACTCGGATAATAATCATCTGAATCCATAAAAGCAATAAATTCGCCCTTCGCATACTTCATGCCCAGATTTCTGGCAGCCCCAGCCCCTTGATTTTCCTGGCTCAGTACACACATATTGTTATGACCTTGGGCATACCTTTCCAAAATTTCTTCTGTTTTATCCGTAGAGCCATCATTAATGCAGATGATTTCTATATTGGTCAACGTCTGTCCAAAACAGGAATCCAGACATTCCTCCATATGTCTTTCTGCATTAAAGATGGGTATAATCACGCTGACTGCTATATGTTCTGCCTGCTCCATATGCCTGAGGCCTCCTTACCTTTCTGGCTGTCTTTGTGTATATCATACCTGATTCGCTGGCACCCTTTATTATCCTATCACTGTTATCAGCACCTCACCTGATTCTCATTTATATTTTCTTATCAGTCTCTCCAAAACATCTGCTTTCCGCTTCGCCAGATCCAGGTCACGGTAGTTTGTCTTGATCTGCATAATCTGCCTCTGCACTCTTTCCGCCACAGGGCACAGGCCTTCCTCATACCTTACACCTTCGTACACCTGGGGCAGTCTGTCTGCAAACACCCTTTCAGCAATCACCGGCTCAAGATAAGGCACGCTCCAGGCGCCGTAGTAGCCGTCCCCTCCCATTTCCACATATTCCTTCCTGAAATCCTGCCACGATACCCCTAATTGTTCTTTTCCCAGATACCGGACCCCAAGGGAATAATAGGAGTTTACACAGCCCTCCGGCGTCTCCTGGGGAAGCAGAAAGTCACACCCCTCCATGACATCCATAAAAATCCTGGCTGATTCCTGTCTCAATTTTACCAGCTCGTCCACCCTCTCCAGCTGTGCAAAGGCCACCGCCGCAGTAAACTCAGGCATACGGTAATTCCACCCAAGAACATCATGGCGCTTGTACTCCGGATTCTGAAATACTTCCTGGTTTAAACGTACCCTTCCGTCTTCCGCCCGGAGGTTCTTAAAACCATGCCCGCCCAACTTCCTGCACTTTTCCGCATATTCCTCCCTGTCAGTCAGTATCATGCCTCCCTCACCGCAGGAAATATGCTTGGTATTCTCAAAACTGAAACTGGAGATATCCCCTATAGTTCCTAACATCCTTCCCTTATAAAAGCTCAGCACCGCCTGTGCGTCATCCTCAATAACCGGAATATGATGCCTTCCGGCAATCTCCAGTATCCTGTCAAAATCAGGGGACAGACCATACAGTGCCACGGCTATAATTGCCTTAGTCTTCGGCGTAATCAGTTCCTCCAGTTTATCCGGATCAAGGTTGAAGGTACTTTCATCAATATCGCAGTAGACCGGTATGGCGTTGGCATGAAATGTTGCCGTAGAGTCCATGATAACTGTCAGCGCCGGGGAGATCACTTCGTCCCCTGGCCCCACTCCTACCGCTTCCAATGCTGCGTGCAGTGTGGAAGTGCCCGAGTTAAATGCAACCCCATACTTTGTTCCAATTCGTTTTGAAAATGCCTGCTCAAGCCCTATGGTCCAGCTGCCCCCGGTTGCAGACCAGGATTCTCCTTCCAGAACTTTCTGCAGATATTCCAGTTCATTTCCAAGATACTTTGACGGATTTTCAACCGCACTTCCCATATCCTTCCTCCCCCGCATTTCCTGCCAGTATCAACACTATTTCAACACAAGTTTTGTTTTCTTTCTCTGGTTTTCAAGAAACTCCTGCTGTCTGCCGATATTGATCTCCGGAATCTCAGGATGTTCCTTAAAATATGCCACAATCTCTTTCAGCGGAATATCGTTGTCCACACAGTTAAAATGGGTGAAAACCTTTGTAAAGAACTCTAAATCTTCCGGATAATCCAAAGTAAGGCGGTATTTGTCACTGAAATAATCCTCCTCCACTCCTTCCAGGCACCCTGTCCTGAATAAACCTGAGTCCTTAAAGTATGTCCACATCATTTCTGTATCATCAGTGTCTTTTATCTCACATACTTTTTCCAATGCCCTGCCTGTAAACGCATAGGTAAACGCACCGCATATCAGTCCTGGAGGGGCCTCAATAAAATCGTATTTTCCCTCTGCAATCTGCTCAGCCCCTTTATCCAGCAGGTACGGATCACAGAACAAATCATCCCCGTCAAAAGTAACAATATAATCCACGCCATAGCACTTTGCGGCGCCATTCCACCGATCCAGCTTGTCCTCCAAACTCCCACGAAAGACTCTGGCGCCGCATGCCTGTGCCACTTCCGCCACTTGGTCGTCTATTTTACGCTCTGTCGTACATACAATTATCCCGTCAAACATTGTGGTCTGTTTCGCACGGTTAATAATATGTTCCAACACAGGTTTACCTAATATTTTCTTCATTGTTTTGTCTGGAAGCCTGCTTGAATCCATCCGGACTGTCACAAAAATTGCTTTTTTCATCCCCTCTTGCCCTCGTCAACCATTAATTTATCTCTCTGCAAATGCAAAATACCAGGGCATCATCATACCTCCCGATATCTGTATCCGTTTCCCTTGCTCTGTTTTCACTGTATATGTTCCCCTTCCCATTTTGTTTGTCTGCGGCAGATCAATATCCATTTCAAATTCCCGATAATCAAATTTAGAATATCCCAAACCAGAGAAGACTTCTTTCATTTTAGGAATCGAATATACATTGTAAAACACTTCTGAACATCCGTGCTGTTTGTTTTTAGTATAATCAAACAATCTGATATTATAGTCGATCAATCCTTCAAAACCCAGCAGAGAGAATGCAATCCATTTTGGCTTCATGTTACATATATACTGCACAATCTCCCTGTAATCAGGCAGGCAATTGAAAGTCTGTAAAGAAATAACACCATCAATTTCACCAAAAACACTTCTGTCCATCTGGAAAAAATCTCCCGCTATCAATTCGCAGTTATTTATATTGCGTTCCTTCAGGATTTTATTTCCTGTTTCAACCAAATCTTTGTTGATATCTACCCCATACCCCTGCGTTATTCGCTTATCAGAATCCAGAATATATCCCAGCACTGCGCCTGCACCGCATCCCACATCCAGAATCCTTCCATTGCCTCCCCTAAGATCCTTTTGCTTCAGAAATTCCGCAAATTTCACTGTGCTCCGATAGGGTCTTTCATATTGTCCCATATGAAATTTCATATTCTGTTCGTCCATAATAAGCCATTCATCTAATGCTTCCTGCACATATCTTTCCTGCATATGTCTTCCCTCCAATACTTTTATTGGAATCTCATATTATCGTTCTTCCGCCATCAAGGACCACCGTTGCCCCGGTCATATAGCTGCTTGCCCCGGAAATCATGTATAATACCGTACACACATATTCCTCCGGCCTGGACATTCTCCCCATAGGGATCAGCTGGGACAGTTTATTGACAAACTCCTCATCCTGTCCGTTGTATAAGCTTGCCGGGCACAAAGTATTGACACGAATCCCCTTATCTCCCCAGTATGCAGCAAGGTATTTTGTCAGACCAATCAAACCGTGCTTTACCACAGAATAAGAAACAGGCTTTATTATCTGTTCCTCCTCCGGTACTCCCTCTTTCCTGTAAACCCTCTGATCCGGAGCAATAATCCCATAATCCGAACCAATGTTTAAGACTACTCCCTTGTTCTGACTTTCCATCACCTCCCCAAAAACCTGCGCACAGAACAATGCACCAGTAAGGCCTACTGCAATATCCTCATTCCAGATTTGTGAAGAGAATTCTGTAAATCCTGCCGCTCCCAGGTTCTTTGAACCGCCTTCCACTTTAGGGTTGTTTGCCGCATTATTGATCAAAACATCAATATGCCCATACTTCTCCAACAGTGCCTCTTTGATTCTTCTCAGTTCCGTTTGATCTGTTATATCTGTTTGATATATTTCAATTTCGCTCTGCGGATATTTCTGAAGGATCGTTTCCTTCGCCACTGTCAGTGCAGATGCTGAAACATCCAGAAGCACAGGAATACCTTTCCCTTCCAGCACAGCTTCCGCATGCTTTCTTCCAAGCAGTCCCGCACCTCCTGTAATAATACATATATCCCCATCCAAAAAAAATTTGTCTAAATATCCCATCCCCTATTCCCCGCCTCTGCTGTCAACTTCCCCTCAGTTTTTTCCTGACTTCCGCTTCTTTTTCTGTTATGACCTTCTCTCCATCCCCAAGCATAAGCAGTATGTCCTTTATCCGCCCATGCATCATGGCCATGGCACCCACTGTCAGGCTTGCCGCCTGATCGGTTCCCCACATGTTGTGATCCAGCGTCACATGACGCTCTATAACTTTTGCTCCCAGTGAAACCGCTACAACAGTTGGCTCCAAATCATATTCATGTCCACTGTAACCTACAATACATTTGTACCTTTTTTTGAGAGTTGTAATCATCTTTAAGTTTAGTTCTGATGCAGGTGTCGGGTAGGCTGAATTTGTATGAAGTAATATATAACTTCCGTCCGAATACTTCTCCAGAAAGTCAACTGTTCTGTCTATCTCCTCCAGGGTGCTCATTCCTGTGGATACCAGCAGCGGTTTTCTGCTTTCGCAGGCAAGTTTTAACAGTCCCCTGTCCGAATTACCTGCAGATGCGATTTTAATGAACGGCAGATCATACTCCAGCAAAAATTCCATACTCGGAACATCCCATGGAGAGGCTGTCCAGGCAATGGGTTTTTCCCTGCAATAGGCATCTATATAGTCATATTCAGCCTTCCCAAATTCAACCTTTTTCTTGTATTCCAGATATGTAATTCTTCCCCAAGGAGTATCACGCATTACATTCTTTTGTTCCTCCGGAACCGCCTTCTCAGGTTCACGCTTCTGAAACTTCACACAGTCCCATCCGCAAGCGTTGGCTGCATCTATCAATTTCTTTGCAATCTGCAAATCACCATTATGGTTGATTCCTATCTCCGCTATGATATAGGGAAAAGAAGTCTCATTTACAACATAATTTCCCAGTGAAATTTCGCTCTTAGCCATTTCCTGTCTCCCACCTTGTGCTGTTCACTTCAATATACGTACACCTGCAGCTTCCAGCACTTTTCCCGTATACAAATTAGTGTTTAAATAGTCAAGTTGATTATTTCGTCCGGTCTTAGATTTTTAAATTTGTAAAATACATCCGCAACTTCTCGAATAACCCCATGTCCACCCTTTGTTTCTGTTACATAATCTGCAATGTCTTTCACTGTGCCGTAAGCATCTTGGGGAACAATTTTAAGCCCTGCTATCCTCATGGCCTCATAATCATTGATATCATTTCCTATGTAAGCAATGCTTTTCAACGGAATATTGTTTTCTATGCAATATCTTTTCAGACATTCTGCCTTGTCGGAGACGCTCTGAATACATTTAACCCGCAGCTTTTCCGCCCTTTTTCCTACCACACCGTTAATTTCTGTAGACATAATCATCAAATCAATACCCATGGACCGTAGTATATGAATTGCCTGTCCATCCGCACGGCTTACATATACAGATTCTTTTCCCTCTTCATCCACCAGAACACGGTTGTCCGTCATGACCCCGTCAAAATCGCTTACCAACAGCGTGATGTGATTCCACTTTTCCTTTTGCATGTTCACACCTTCTCTACTGAAATAAAGAATCAAAATCCACCCTCTCAAATATTTCCAAATTTCCCCCTCGGGTGGCATTGAAAATTTTTATCCCATGACAGTCAGCATACTGCTTCGCTTTTTCATAACCGAGTTTGACCTGATCCGTGTAACAGACAGAATCCAAATTTTTTTCATCGTAAAAATGGCCGTATTTGCTGCCATAGTTATTTCCTCCTGTAAAATCTGTTCCTAACAGATAGATTTCCACAAAGCCCAAATACACAGCCAACTGTATACACATATACACAACTGTTCCACTTATGTATACTTTTCTCGATAAATCTTCCGAAAACTCCGGATACCATCCAAGCGGCCATATATTGCAGGAATGAATCTTTAATATATTTTCTTTATGGGACTTCTCCCAGAATTCCTCACTCAAGTCCGATATAAATGAATATTCACACTGTTCTTCTGGTTTAATTGTATCAAAATATTCACTCTCTATTAATGCTTTATCAATACCAACATAATACGTTGGTCTCCACCTTGTTGAAGCATATGCATATCCTATATTATTCACTCCAATAGTCATAATATTGCCGGAAGCCAGCTTATCTAAATCCTCCACTTTTAAGCTTGGACCGGTTGCAACTATAACGCATCTTTTCCCCTTGTTGACGTTGTTTAATTTTTTTATCTGAGCATTATAATACTCTGGAATAAAATCCGAACAATCATAAATATCTTTTTGCTCTATTCCGTCATAGATCTGTATACCGTGGTCTTTTTCCAGGCGTTTACAGTTAAGTACACAATCTAAGCCCTGAGAACACACCTCTTCTTCTGGTACAACCTGATATCCGCTTTGTTTTATCATACGGACCAGTTCTGGTTTTGTATTCTTTTCAATAATTAAGCAAGAGTTCTTATTCCCCCAGTCGCTCAGCCAGGAATACAATTCCAGTGCATATACCGTACATCCCCATATTCCGTACCGGGCATCACTGTGTATCATACTTTTAAGATAGTTTTTTAAATACAAGCTTGTGCTATCTCCTTGAAGTTCTCCCGGACAGTCCGATAAGCACATATAACATGCTATGCCAAGTGCCTTTAATTCTTTTATTGCCTCCTGTTCATATACATGTGCAATAACCAATATTGCATCTGAATATTGCTCTGCAAACTTTTGCAAACTGATAACTTCTTTCCCCTGGAAAATGCTTCCGGCTTTTTCTTCATTTTTATCCACAAAGGCAATAACATCCTCATTTTTCAGATGGCTAAGCAGCCTCTTACCACGCAGCCCTGCCCCCCAAATGACATATTTCATTATTCTCCTCCTCAAACCGCCGTCGTTTCATGCTCTATAAAACAAGCATTGCCACTCCGTTGATCTGTTTATTCATGCTAACAGCTCTCAAAGATTGACACGACCCTTTGTCTCATATCAATTGTAAACTGGTTAGTCAGCCGGAAAACTCCTGTCTCCTCTATACAGTTATAATTTTTAGGAGAAAAAAATACAATATACTGCTTTCGCTGCTTCCTTTTATAGCTCTCCGCTATGTTTTTAATACATTTCCCTAATATTACATCATCAAATGGATTATAAAAATAGAACCAGTTATAAGCATCCAACTCCTGTGCCAGTTCACCGGCATCTCCATAAAGTAATTCCATCTTATCTTCCAAATGTAGTTTTCTTATATTTTCCTTTAGAACATCATAAATTTTAGGCTCATATTCTACCCCGCCTGCCTGTGTGAAACCATAGTCCAGGAAGGAAACCAACGCTCCACCTTTTCCGCATCCAAAATCAAAAATGGCATCCTTAGGCTGAGGAATACAATGGCAATGATCCAATATAGGAAATATCTCCTTTTGTGTGGTACACCCATATCCTTCTCCATGCTCTTTAGCCACTTCAAGAGAGTCATGGTCTATACGTGTCACAAAATTACAACCGTATTTCCACTCAAGCCACTCTAAAAATTGTATATCCCTTTTTCCCTCTTTTCTCTTTGTAAAAATGGTGGTATATTCATCATTGGTGCCGTAAATATCCTCTCCATATACCGCCTTATAAAAGTCGAAGTATGTCCTGCCTTCCACATATCCATTCTCTTCCAAATAAGCGCGGATCCCATCTGTCATAGGCTCTACAACCCATATAATTGCCTGACGCACATTCTTATAATTAAAGCCAATCACACTGGGGCGAAAAATCTCCATATCATATGCCCGCCCTCTGCTCATATCCGTTGATACCAGCCAGTCAATCTTAATATTGTGATAATATTCCGCATACCATTTAATAAATCGTCCGGTATAACTCTCATAGCCATATAGCAAGACACTGTCATGCATAGCCTTCAACATAATATCATCCAGTGTCTCGCGAAGTTCATTCAATACTGGCAACATAATTTCTCTCCCTGTATATCCATTCAAACTTATACATATTGCCCCATCAGTTCTCCAACCTGCTTTATGCCATAGGCTATATCATCTGGACTTTCTTTCACAAAATTAAATCGCATGCTGGTACATTTCTCCGGTTGTATCATACAGAATCCATTTCCTGGTGTAATTGGTATATGGAGATTTATCGCTGACTCTCTACAAAACTCCTGAACATCAGTCCCTTCCGGCATCGTCACCCAGATATACATCCCCCCGTCAGGAGAAGAATATTTGACCTGCTTAGGAAAATGCCTTTTCATACATTTTTCCATTAGAAACAGCTTTTCTGCATATACGTCACACACTTTCTGTATCTGCGCATACATGTCATTTTCTTCAAACATTCTCCACAGTGCATGCTGTACAATGGTTGTAACTCCATTTGTACTGACCGCTTTAATCGGGACAATCCTACTCATAAAATTCCTGTCTGCCACCATGAATCCTACCCGCATTGCAGGAGCAATCACTTTGGAAATTGAACTTATATACACAACTGCCCCCTCCATGTCAAACTCTTTAATGTGGGGAATTCTATTGTTTCTATACCTTAAAACTCCATACGTATCGTCCTCCAGAATCATCACATGTTTTTTAACCGCCAGATCATAGACTGCTTTTCTCTTCTCCAGCGATGTGGTAATACCAGAAGGATTTCCAAAGTCAGGTATTGTATAAAATAGCTTTGGCTTCTGGCACATCGCCTTCTCCAGCTCTTCCAGATTAACACCATCCTCCTCCATGGAAACACCCACAACTTCTGCTCCCAGTAATTGAAAAGCTTTTATTGCATTCACATAACTGGGACTTTCAACAATGACCTTATCCCCCCTTCCAACCAGAGCAAATGCGGTAAGAAAGATAGCTTCCGTAGAGCCATATGTAATAATCAGCTCATCCTCAGGCTTGATCACATTCCCTTTTTTGTTCGCAAATTGTCTAAAAACCTGCCGCAATGGTTCATACCCCACATGCGCCCCATATTGAAACATGTCCTTGTCCGCTTCTTTCATCGCGGTGTTGATATATTTTTTGATAAATGCATCCTGAAATACTTCTGTGGACGGATGTCCGCTGGCGAAGTTAATCAGCCTGTCCTGCTCTCCCAGATGCGCCTTGGCCAAATGAAATATCTCTCCCATGGCAGCGCGCTTTGCATTACGAACCTCATCTTTAAACTGGTACTCCATCTAGTCCACCCTCCACGCCAAAGCATATTTACTCTCTACATCTGTTCCGCTACTCCTACAATACGATTGTTATCGCTTCCCATGCCATAGCAAGTCTTGCATACACTGATATATCCCTTTGGTGGATAACCCATGCAAAAACTCAGCATTGTCTCCTTATCCTCTATGCTTCCGGTGCAGGCAGTCAGGTTAATACAATCCCCCTCCTGCAGAGAACAAAATCCTCTTTTGGTACGCGCAAATCCTTGTCCACAAAAAAAGAATTTTTCATCATTTAACTGATGGCAGCCTGTTGCACATAATCTCATATGGCGTGCTGTGTCAGCGGTACTTCCCGAAAATTCCGGTATATCACTTGTATTTATACCCAAGTCAAACCACTGTTCATATACACTCATATCATATGGAATACCGTTTTCCTTCAGACACTGCTTTACTTCTTCAAGCTTCTTTTGATATGGTAGTACATGAGTATAATCCGACAAACGCATACGCGCATTAGTTTTTTTCATTACATCCAATAATTCTTTATCCGGCACCAGACTTCCATTAGAAATAATCTGTATATAGCCGATATGATTCCCATATTTTTCAAATACACTTTCAATAATTTGAGGCAGCCGCTTATTTATAAGCGGTTCTCCTCCTATGATGGACCAACTGGCAACATAATCTACGACCTTGAAGTAGCCCTCGAAATCTTTTAAAATATCAATTTCATCATAATCATAATGAATGCCTTCTTTAAAATATGGAGCAAAGAAATTGCAATGTTTACACCGAAATGTACAGCGTGATGTCACAGATGAAAACGTCTGGCTCAGACACACTTGATGGCGGTTTTTCCAATACCACTCCGCCATAAAATCTTTCAGACGACAGAAATCTATATGCTCTTTCATCCCCAGACTTTGCAGCTGTCTGGAAATATCCGTATAAGCCACAGAACTTGTTGCTACGACTACTTTTTTCCCCGGCAAGTTCTCTTTTACTTCATCAAACGTCTGAACTCTGCAATCGCCGTACTGCTTTCCATGTATTTGAGGATCCTTATCTATAATTAAAGAAATATGAAAATCTTCTGCCAGCTTATCCACATTCCTGACTGCAGTTCTTCCAAAACCATATACCACAATTTCACTGATCTCATTCCACTCAGGTGACAGTTTATTTAAAATCCTTTTATTCTCCATTTTATTTCCCTTTTTCACTGACTATATTTTAACCATATATGTTCCTGTTTTCTGCCATCATTACTCCCGCAAAAACAGCATCCACCATACTCTCCTCATTGGCCCGGCCTTCCCCAGCCTTCCCGAAAGCCGTCCCATGGTCCACTGAAGTTCTCACAATCGGAAGACCGATTGTACAATTAATCCCGCTCACTGATTCGTATCTGTCCTTTTGAAGATTATACTTAAAACCACTCAGCTTTAACGGAATATGTCCCTGATCATGATACATTGCCACAACAATATCATATTGTCCTGCCTGACATTTTACAAAAACAGTATCCGGTGACTCTGGTCCAGCAACGTGAAGCCCTTCCTTTTTGGCTTCTTCTATAGCAGGTAAAATCTCACACTCTTCTTCAGTTCCAAACAGACCATTTTCAGAACAATGCGGGTTTAAGCCTGCAACCCCAATACGTGGATGCAGACATCCAAGTTGCTGCATCCCCTCATGTGCCAGACGGATAACCTTCAGTATTCTGTCCTTTTTAACCCTGTCGCAGGCTTCTCGCAGAGAACAGTGTGTTGAAACATGGATCACACGCAGACTTTTGCTGGCAAGCAGCATTGCAAAATCTTTTGTTCCGGTATATTCCGCAAATATTTCTGTGTGTCCGCTGTAATGGTACCCTGCCATATTGAGAGATTTTTTGTTAATGGGCGCCGTCACCACTGCCTGTACCTTTTTTTCCATCGCCAGCCGAATGGCATATACTACATACTGAAAAGATGCCTCCCCACATTCCGCACTGTTTCTCTTGTATTCCCAAGCTCCCGCCATAACCTGTTTCAAGTTAATCAAGTCTATCTTTCCAAATTCTCCCCTGGCTTCCTCCACATCTGAAATCTCCTGTATTTCTAGCGGCAAGCCACAAAATCGAACCGCATCTGCCAACACCGCCTGGTCTCCTACCACAATAGGAATACATTTCTGGTAGATTTCTACATGGCTCAGTGCTTTTATAATTATCTCAGGTCCTATTCCTGCTGGATCACCCATTGTAAGAGCTATTTTCTTTTTAGGCTTCATTCCAATTCCCCCATAATTTTTTCGCGAATCTCTGTAGTGGATATTCCTTTTGTATAGGGGACATATACCACATCAACATTAACTTTCTCCAGCTGTTTTTCAAATTGATTCCAACGGTCTGTTCCTTTCCAGTCATCTCCAATGAATATTACATCAAAACGGTATAACTCCCATAGCTTTAACTTGTCCCTGAAACGGTTGATTTCTGCTCTGTCAACACCTTTAATCGCCCCGATAATCCGCCTGCGCTCTTCTTCCGGAATAATGGGCCTGCGATTCTTGTATCCCTCCACAACATCGTCTCCATGCACTCCCACAATCAAGTATTCACTATACTTCTTCGCAGCCTGAATCATATTCAGATGACCCACATGAAACAAATCATATACCCCGTCAGTATATCCTACTTTATATCTCTTTTCTGCTCCCAATCCCCATCACTCCCCTGGCAGTTCCAATTTCGAGACTGGATGCGTTTTGCGCTTCTCAGCCGGCGGCAATTCCTTATAGTTTCCATATTTCACCCTTAAATAGCCATCATAATCCCGGGCTCCAGGCAGCATCATTTTTTCAAAACGATATTTTGTCAAATGAGTATACCATTTTCTATCATATCCATATACCCCTTTGGGTGTGGGAAAAGTGAGTATCCGAACCAATCGGCTCTTTTTTCTCTGTCCGGCATCAATAAACCGCTGGTAACTTCTTATCACACTTTTCATAGGTACCATCTTCAGCAATTTATATACCATCCTTGTCAGTCTCTTACTTTCCGTCCTGCTCCCCACTTCTGACCAGAAAATTTTGCGGTACAAAAAACAGCGAAAGAAATGAAACCTCCTCAAAATCCATTCGTCCGGAACATTATCAAACGGCATAAGATCTATGGATATTCCTTGGTCATAAGGCATAAATTCCTGTCCCAGACGCACAAATTTAGTATTTTTTCTGCGTAATTTTCCATACCCCCAGCGATACCCTTCTGTATCACGCAAATCCTGCATATAGTATTTCTCATGGTTTAACTCTGTCCGACATGCCTTCCTGAATTTTTCATACTCACTTCGCAGAAAACCAATATCCGCATCATCATCCCATGGTATACATCCCTTATGTCGGACGGCCCCCAACATGGTGCCGCCCACCATATTGAAATGAATATCACATTTTTTACAGATTCGTACCACCTCTTTTATCAAATCCTGTTGGATAAGTTGAATCTGTTTCAATTCCTCTGCAGATATATCGTACTGCTTTGATTCTGACACATTCATAGATTCTGCATTCCTTTTTGCTTATATCTTTCATGTTTTCTTCATTTATATTTCTTCTGTATAATGAACGTAGTTCTTTCCACACTCATCAATGTGTTCTGCCCCCTCTTTCCTGCTCCAGGCAATGTTTCTCTTGATTACTTTTGCAGGACACCCCACTGCTATACAATTGTTGGGAATTTTACTCTTAACCAGACTGTTTGCCCCTATAATGCTTCCATCCCCAATCTGTGTATAATATAAAATAACTGTACGCTGTCCCAGCCAAACATGATCTCCTATCATCACATTTCTCTCTCTGCTGATCTCGTATGAAGAATTTATATTTTCCTTCGAGCACACGTCAAATATTGAATGTCCATCATTACTACGTATAACAACATCATAAGATGCCATACAATCATCTCCTATAATAATGCTGGTATGGGGATTTAAGGTTATCCGATAATTATCTCCTATGCTAAAGCCACCTCCGACCTTCAACAGTGTATCTTCTCCCAAAAATACGCTTCCTGATCCAATAAATTTTCCTTGAACACCAATATGACATTCCGCCCCCTTCTCCACCTCGAAATATATATGTCCTCCATCGCCGTCATAAAATATGGATTCTTTCCAATAGTAATATGACTCTTTTTCAGTACAGCTTTTCTGGCAATTGCAACTTTTGAAAATTGATTCATTGTTATCTGATTTTCTCTTAACTCTACTCCATCTTCAATAATAATCTTAGCTTCATTATAGAGACAAATATGGTTTTCGTGACATTGAACTCCTCTCTCAATCACAACTTCTACCCCATTATGAAGATATATGCTGGTTTCACAAAATTGAACTCCTTCTCCAATTTTTATCACAGACTGAAACCCCGAAAACGCAAATTTTAAACCCTGATAATTTCCAATTATCTTATTTCCATGTGCATCTTCATAATAATCCGCTTCCTGCCGCAGGACACAATCACAAAAGTAAAAGTAATCTATATCCTTACGGTACCCCCCTGAACCAATTGTTCCTTTACCGCAGAATAAAATGCTATAGGTACAACAACATAATACTGTCCTGACTTTCCGTCCAGATATTCTGGCGATAATACCATCTTGCCATCAACTTTGCTTTTATCACCATCCACATAAAACGCGGTGTCAATTCCAAACTTTTCTTTTAAGCTGCCTTTAATGGAATCCGCCACCCCATAGCTACCCCATATGACAACTTTCCGCCCCTTATAATGCAAGTGTACCTGTTCAGCTATATGTTCAATCCAATCTTCACTATTCTGCTGCATCTGCTTTATGTCCCTCTCTTCATGCTACTTTTTGTCAAATCATCTCCTGTTGTCATAATAGGGCCGCCCTGTAACTATTTTGACTTTCACATGACATATACCTCTGGTTCATTCAAAATAACATCTGTAATTCCCTGTTTTTCCAAGTATGTCAAATCCAGTTTAGTTCCTGTTGGTTTTTCCGGATACAGATGTCCTGACATCCAGGCACGCACTGTTATACCCACAAGCTCTTCTGGCGGAAGATCAATACCTTGCCAGAAGGGATGCAGTGCCGACGCACCACATCCGCCCTTTGCCTTATACAGACAGTCCGAAACCCTGGTATCCAAAATGGCTAGCTCCGCATCTGCATCCAATCTTCTGAGTTTAGCCAGCGACTTTGCATGAAAAGTGGAGTATACCACTGCACTCTGCAAACCATGTCTATGAACCATCTCCACGATTTTTTCTTCCATCCCCTCATAAAAACAAATGCTGTTTTTCAGTTCTATATTCAGAATCAGCCCTGATCTGGCTCCTGCGTCCTTCTGAGCCAGATTTTGTTTTGCATCTCGCAAACCGGATTTCAAATCAGGTTTCAACAGAACCAAGACTTCCTCCATCGTTGGCACCTGTTGAGTCGGATGATTGTCCGCATAAATGTGAAGCTTTCTCAGCTGGGAAAGGGTAAAATCCCTCACATATCCTGTTCCCTCTGTAGTCCTGTCCACGCGCTCATCATGGATAACCACGATTTCCCCATCTTTTGTGAGCTGTATATCCAATTCTATACCAGTCAGGTTTTTCAGCGATGCCGCCTTCTCAAATGCAAGTAGAGTATTTTCCGGATACATCTGACTACATCCTCTATGCGCCCATATTTTCATCTTCGCACCTCCTACATTCCTGCCTTTTCATCTTCACAATATGCGGTCTTCCGTTTCCAGAAATTTTTCCATAATCTCAGCCAGTGCAATCGATTCACCCCGGGTCAGTTTAAAACCATTGTCACTACTCCCGTTTATCATGGACAAAAAATCACTGATTTCATAACGCAGGCCATCCCCCAGAAAACTTTCGGAATATTTTTCCACCTTTCCAGGCTCCTCATAGTGTACCTCAAAATAGGCTGTCTTCCACCAAGGTGCTTCTGCCACAATGTATCCCTTTGTACCAGCTATCAGAAGTCTGCCCTCCGACTTTACCCCCAATCCGCAGGTTGCAGTGGCAATTCCTCCAAAGTAACGAAGAGATATTTTAGTAAAAAGATCCAGCCCGTTCTCTCCCCTGATTGTCTCAAATTCCAGTTTCTCGTAATCCTTCCCAAAAAGTTTCAGCACAGGCAGCATGCAGTAACTTCCAAGTTCCGTAAAGCTACCGCCGTACTTTTGATCTGTCAGCTCCCTCGTGTCTGGTGCCTCCAGCTTCGTGAAACAGGCTTCCACATTTCGGACACTACCGATCGTCCCACTGCATGCAATTCCCAGGAGCCTGCTGAATCCCGGACAATATGCGGTCTTGATTCCTTCAAAAAGTATCAATCCCCGTTCCTTCGCGTATTTGAACAGTTTTTCCGCCTGGATTCCCTGCATCACCATGGGCTTTTCACACAGCACGTGTTTCCCATGTTCCAAAGCTGCCTTAATGTAATTGTAATGAGTCTCATGGGGAGATGCGATATACACCACATCAACAACAGAAAAAAAATCTTCAATGTCCAAGTATGCGTCAATCCCCCACTTTTGAGCGAACTTTGCCGCACTTCCAGGATGAGGATTATAAGCTGCTTGTACACTGCATCCGCTGACAAGTTTTGCCTCCACAAGAAACCTGCCGGCAATCCTGCCGGTTCCTATAATCCCTATCCGCTGTATCTGCTGTTTCTGTTCCCGTAACATGGTGCTGGAAATGTTTCTTGTCCGTTCCAGGTAAATAACTTGGCAATAATCCTTCAAATAGTCAAAGGTACCAGTCCAGTCAGAGCCCACCGTGAAAATATCAACGTGAAATTTTTTAATATCATTAAACTTCTGGCCCTGTGTCTCTTCAGTGATGATCTCATCTGCAAAACCTGTCTTCTTCACGTTCTCAATACGCGTAGCCAGGGAATCCACCACATTCAGTTTCCCCCTGGCCCTGTCATATGTCTCCGTAGTGACACCTACAATCAAATAGTCTCCCAGAGCTTTTGCCCTCTGAAGCAACCGATAGTGCCCTTCATGGAAAAGGTCAAATGTACCATATGTAATTACTTTTATAATCCCTTTTCCCACAAATTTCCCCTTTTCCAATGTTTCCAACTAAAGAAAGAAAAATCGACTTCGTCCTATCCGAAACTAGAGAATCCTTCCGATTTTCTCCCCCACAAAACTATATACTCGTTTCCCGCATGTTCCTGCTGTATCCGCATTTATTTTAGAGAATGCCCTTAATTGTCTTTCCCTGTCAAACTGATTTCCGATTACTTTTTCATCCAGAAGGCTTTTCAGAGAGTTAAATGCACCTTCATTTAAACTGTACTGCAGCCACTCTGATTCCTCCATAAAACCTGAAGCATATTCCTTTAGTTCTTCATAGTCAAATTTTACAACTACTTCGTCAAATTCTTTTGTATCAATATTAACATTGTAAAGTTTTCTCTCTGGCACATACCATAACCGGCATCGGGCTTTCCCACGCTGCAATCTTGTAATAACAAAATAGCCCATACCTGCAGTTCCAAAATATCCATTTCTTTTACGATCTGCGCACAATATTGGAAGATCCCATTTCTCCATTTTTCCTGTCTCCCTGTCAAGAGATAAATACATATTTCCCCACAAGGGAGAAATGACAATATTTTCCCTGCTTCCTTCTCTGGAAAATGCTATTCCGCCAAAGGGTCGTTCCTCACATTCCAGTCCATAAGGCCATTTTATGGATTTAAAGTTCTGGGGTAAATCTCCGTATTCCCTTATTGCCCCAGTTTTTGGATTCCAACATGATATAGTCATCCCCTTCAGAGGCAAGAGCCATAAATCATCCCCATCAGGTACAATACCTTGAATTCCAACACTACATTTTGAATTGCTATTGAGCACCCTTGTCTTTAATGTATCCATGTCAAGAAACAGCAAATTATTATCTACTGGAGAAGAAAAAACTATCTCATTCTCATAATAGTTCGCATCTCCCACCTGCCACTTTCCATCCACATCTCTCACATTAAACTGTTTTATTCCGTCCACATAATAGATTTCTTCCGTTACTAGATCAAAACGAATCAAAAACGGATATTTGTATGGGATCAGAAAAATGTACTTTTCGTTATAGCAAGAACCACAAAAGGCTCCTGGCTGTGTGATCTGATACTTAAACTTGATTTTTTTAATCTTCTTATCTTTTACAATAAGCAGGTTCTGTGCATTACCGGGAAGCACATAAATCTTATCCTTTATCTCAATTGCTCTTATATAATATCCTCCTGAAGAATAACCCGTCTCCAGATCCATATAAAAATGATAGTGATAATTATTATTCTCAGAGAACCACAATTGATTGTTCCTGGTCACTTGGAATCTGTCATTTCCCCACATATCAAACGCAGGATTAACCACTTCCCCTCGCCAGTCATCCTTCTCCGGCAATGTGTGAATACTATTATTCAAAACAAAAATCGGTTTCCCCGCAACGCCAAAAAGCGATGTGACGCTTGTGGCCCCATCTCCGATATAGACATCCGAGAGCGCAATTGTACTTTCTATGTCCGGTGTTTCATCATATATCCCCAGATTCTCACTGATAAATCCATGTTTCAGGGCATCATACGCAGGCTTATACATGGGTCTCAAAGATTCAAAAGTGGACTCCAGCAGCGGATGGGGCCTCCACAGCAGGCAGACGTCCTGCCTCCCCCGAAAGGTATTGAACACATACTCCATCTTTTTCAGGAAAGCCTCCGTGTTCCCCAGCATCCCCTGGATACTGGTATTATAGAAATACACCTTCCTGCCCGCCATTTTCTCCTTCCACTCCTCCGGCGGCTGGGGTGGGTTTTCACACATATGGATAACCCTGTCAAACTTGGGTGAACCAAGCGGCACCAGTTTCTCCGCCGGCAGCGCCGAATCAAAAAACTGGCGGTATTTCTCTGCCTGTATGATGATATAATCCGCATGATAATAAGCCGGGCACTGCATCTGCCCCTCGGCCATACCGCCGGAGGTGGCATAATAAGGGATGTAGACCAGGCATTCTGTATATTTCTTCAATTCTTCCGAATAGAATCTGGGATCAATCGTTGTGACATGATTTGCATAATCATATGGATTATGGATATATATGGCATCCGGTTTCCTGTTCTCAAAGGAATATGTGTCATAATGCACTACCGGCACATAAGAGGGAAGATTGTTTCCTTCATAATGGTACACTCCCAGGGAACCGTCTGGATTTTTGTCATAATAAGGAATGGGAACCACATAGGCGTCACAGTTCGGATCAGCATCCGCAGCCTGCCACACACTCTCCAGGGAATCCCACATGGATGCCTTGTATGGAAGGAATACCATCTCATACCGCACCTTGATGTCATTTCGTATCCTGTTTTTGATCTGAATCAACAGCCTGTGCAGCCTTTTATGGATTTTATTGGGGGTGATTCCCACTCCAGCAGAAAGTTCTTCATGGATATGATAAGCCAGCTCACAGTAATTCTCCAACACGGGAATAACTGTACAGTCATCCCCTTCTGTCTTCTCTATCAATTCTCCCAGCTGAACAGCTCCTTCCTGACATTGTACCAACAGATCCATGGCTGCCAGAGCACCGCCTGTCTCTATCAGCCTTCTGATTTCCCCATGGACCTGTTCCAATAAGTCCGTAAACTCTTCCGCCTGTTTTTTCTGCGCCTTCCTCACAGCTGCCCCCATCCACGCGCTATGGCACGTACACAAACTGGGGAGGAAACTATTCTCCCTAAATTCCTCCCTGTGTATAAACCCGCTGTCATACTACTGGTATCATCAACAGATCTTGACTATCCATTTTGTCTAACATATCAGCAATCATGATTCAATTCATAAGACTATTCCATATATTATAATAAGGCACATTTTGTCACCCTTACAGGTGATGCTGACAGACTCTTCTTTCTGCGTTTGAAAATCTCCTGCATACTCCCCGCCTGCCCGCTTCGCTCCCGGTACTTCTCAGAATGCTGCCTGCCATTTCTGTGCCATGCACATCCATTACCTGCTGCATCTGCGGAATCCCGCGCCTGAGTTCCCATGGGTCCTGGCATACCCAATACCCGTCCCCAAAAGGGACGGCTTCCAATGCCGTTCTTGTTTTTATCTGCTCAGACAGTACCTGCCTTAAGCTATCAAAAGAATTTTCCCGCAGTCCTGTTCCCGTTTCCGGTTCTGGTCAAATACAGCCTGACGGCGCATTCATCCACGGAATCCTTCATAATGAACCTGTGTCATCTATTTCTCAATTCAAACCTTACCTGCTTCATCATCACATCTATTCTGAACTCTTAATTCAATTTTTTTCCGGCCTATCCTTTGCCGTCCACGCCTCAAGTTTCACCAGCATTCCCGGCCTTCAGCTTTTTTCCCCGGTTCAGCACATTTACAGCTGTATTCTGTCTCTCCGGCATCTCCTGTCCGCAGGAATTGCAGCGGAATATATCCCCTTCCTTCCTGCCCTCCGCCCCGCAGCGGCAGCATTCGGTGCTGATACCTTTTCCAAACACCTCCGCAAGCTCCACGGACCGTTCCCTGCACTTGCGTTCCAGCCTCTTTTTCACATAGCCTCTCTGCCACATGTTCAGACCCGCATTCACTTTCCGGTTCACTCCTGCTTTCACCATACCAGGAAGTTTTGGAATATACACCACTCCAGGTTTTTCTGTCTCCAGCAGCCGGTTGATCTCCGCATTCACATAAGAGTGCAGCGCCGTCTCCAGCCGCCTCTTTCCCGCAGTGTATTTTTTCATACCCGGATTATTTCCCGCATTTCTGCGGTGGCGGGAGAGCCGTTCCCTGACATATTCCGTCAGCGCGGACTGATATTCAAAATATTTCTCCCCATACATCTGCCCTGTATGGGTGACAAACATGCACCGAAGCCCCAGGGCCAGGCCGATTTCCCCTTCATATCCTCCAGGGTGCCTCTGCTTTACCTCCACCGGCACATTCAAGGTAATGTTGCCTTCCTTCGGATAAAGCCGAAGGTATATCTGCCTGGAGTAGCGATTGTTATCCGTGAGCAGAATGAAAAGTCTCTGACGGCTCTCTTTCATGGAAATGTATATCCCATGATCGGCATATCTGTATCCCTTGGGCGAAATGGTAAATCCATCCGCCGTATCTGTGTGAGGTTTTACCAGGTGTCTCCTGACCTGCCTGCGCAGATACTGATCCAGCCTGTATGCATCCACACCTGCTCTGAGGGCCCCATAAGTCTCCCTCCAGTCCCCTCGAAGATCCGGTTCTCCTCCCGCCAGGACCGCTTCAAAGCAGCGGCTCTGTTTCATCACAAAACGCAAATAATGTCTGTCTTCTGCAGTCAGCTCTGCATTTACCTGAATGTTCTTCTCTATCCGGCTCTTGATACGGGTCCATTGGCTTTTAATATCACCCAAAGCATCAAAGATAGAGAGGTAAAAGAACACCGATGGAAGTCCCAGCCTCTCCCGCAGCCCGCTTTTGGTCATTTCATTCTGCACCGTATAGCCTGGATAAATCTTGGGGAGCCCCCCTATACCTCCATACCGGTCATACACAAAATTGCGAACTTTTCTGCAATCTTCCGCAATCTCCTGCAGCCTTGCCATATCCCTGACAGAAATCGGTTCCTTGTTATACTGATATACTGTCTTGTATATTGTCTCCTGGGCCATAAATCCTTTCCACCCTCTGTCACCCGATAAATCTCTCCAGGACTTCCAGTATAATTTCGTAGAATAACTATTTCTACGAACCCCTGCCGCAAACCTGATATTTTCTGCGCTCAAAGTTTGTTTGACCAGAATTTTGACGGTAAATACCTTTATGAAAGAACCGCCTTTTCGCCCGTCTCACCCTCCGCAGAGCTTGTTTTCTGCGCCTTTTCCAGACAGAGCCAGGACATTTCCTTGACCAGAATTTTGACGGCGAATAAAATTTTTTCAGGCCCTCTCTGATCAGAAACTTTCTCTGACAAGTTAAGAAACTGGATCCCTATGTCGATAGAGAAAGTGTTTGTACAGTTTTAGAATAATTTATTGTCGATATCTTTAATACTCTGCCAGAAATTACTTGAAAACTTAATTCCTGAAAAGTGATTGACAAATTATTTGACGGTATATATAATGAGTACAGTGGCTTTTGCGCCAGAGAGGTTTCGTAGAAATAGTTATTCTACGAATATCCACATCAAGAAGCACCAGCTGGGATGTGCTGTATATCGGCTGTTGCTTTATTTTATTTCGTGTTGTTTTACTCTCTTCTTCACAGCAATCACAATACATGGCGTCCCTCCGCAGTTTCCATGTATTTATGCTTTGATGAGCATATAACAGCATTCATACATAGTGAAGAAAACGAAAAAAGGCTGGTTCCTAAACTGCGGAAGGAGAATTTATATGCAATTTGAGCTGATGGCGTCAATGATGTGCGCCAACTATGGCAATCTTGAAAAAGAAGTAAAGGCCTTGGAGGAGGGAGGAATAGACTCTTTCCATATAGATATCATGGACGGGCGGTATGTGCCGAACTTTGCCATGTCCCTGAACGATCTGCGGTACATCACCATGGCCACAAAAAAGCCTGTGGACGTGCATTTGATGATAGAGCACCCCTGCAATAATATCGGTATCTTTTTAGGGTGTCTTCGTAAGGGCGACACGGTATATATCCATCCGGAGGCGGAATACCATCCTTCCACCACCCTGCAGAAAGTCATCAACGCAGGGATGATTCCCGGTATTGCAATCAATCCCGGCACTTCTGTGGAGACGGTAATGGAGCTTCTTCGCATTGTGAGAAAAGTGCTTGTGATGTCCGTGAACCCCGGAAATGCCGGGCAGATGTACCTGCCCTATGTGGGTAAAAAGATCACCAAACTGCTGGCCCTAAAAGAAGATATGGACTTTGAGATCTGCTGGGACGGCGCCTGCAGTGCGGACAAGATTCTGGAATATGCCCCCAAGGGAGTGAAAGGGTTTGTGCTGGGCACCACACTGCTCTTCGGAAAAAAAGAATCCTATGGCGAAACCCTGCAGAATATTCGGGAACTGAAATTTTAGATTTCAAATTTAAATATGAAAATTGGGAATTCAGAACATAAATTTATAAATTTAGAATTCAAAGCTTAGATTTGAAAATCACACAGACAAAAAAACCTGGTTTAGACAAACCAGGCCCTGAAATGTTAAACTATAGTCAGCCCCAGAGCATATGGCCCTGCTGTCCGCGACTGACTCCCTGCCAAAGGCTAAGGAATTGTTAAAAGCACAGTTCCAAAATGCTGGAGCTGGCAACGATTCATGAAGTCCTGAACCACCGATTTTTCCGTGACAAAAACACTTTATAGAAAGAGTCTTCAAAAACGCTGTAACACCATCCTTTGCTCTATGCAGGGCGTTCCAAGCAGTATTTCCTGCTCTGTGCCGTCAAAACGAAAGCCATATTTTTCATAAAATCTTATCGCTTTCTCATTCCCCTTCAGCACCCAGAGACAGATTGCAGGGTGGGCGGCAAGCCTTTCCACCGCCTCATTCATAAGTGCAATTCCCACCTTCCTGCCCTGGTATGCCCGCAGAACATAGAGCGCAAAGATCTCACCATATTCCGCCATGGTTTCATCCCGATATCTGCCATATCCCGCAAAGCCAATAACCTTATTCCCATCCTTCGCCACCAGCAGATTATCTCTCCATGCACGGGCAATCTGTTCACAGCGTTCAAGTGTCACCGTCTTCATATATTCCCCATCCACCAGACCCTCATAGGTCTCATGCCAGGACTGAAAATGCACAAACGCCTTACCGCTGATTTCTTCATCTGTTCTCATCGGCACAATCGTGTACTCTCCCATGACCGCCCCCTTGGCCCAAGACAAATAGGCTATCCTGAACCGTCTTTTCCCAAACTGCCCGCCAGAAAAGAAATACAAAAATTTCCCTCAGAGTTTGGGATTTTGTATCATAATAGGTTTCCCTGTTTTCTGATACAGCCACACAATGGAACTCCAGTCGCCGTAGTAGCCGTCGCTCACCGCTATGGCCCGATCCATGCTGGGGGAGTCATCATAGATGCCCCAGCCAGCCTCTCTGTACCTGCACACCATCTCCCCATACTCCCCCATAAGCTCCGGACGCATGGATGCAAGCGTAGCCTCCGTCAGCGGATGGGGCCTCCACAGCAGCACCACATCTTCCCGGTTCTCCTCAAAAATCTGCAGGTTTTCCTTGATCTTTTTCATCATGGCCTCACTGTCCTTCAGCAGGGCCGTCACGCTGGTATTGTAGAATATAACTTTTCTGCGGCTGCCATCCTCCCTCTGAATCAGCCTGTCCCAGCTCTCCGGCAGCTCAAAGTCCTCTCTCCGCAGACCGCAGACCCGATCCACCTTGGGGGAGCCCAGTCCCAGTATCTTTTTCTCCCATGTAGGCCGAAGACTCTCATCTGTGTGCCTGGTGAGCACATCCACATAAATCTGCCGCATGGCCTCCGACTGCACCACCACCCGGTCCGCATTCATCACCCCTGCAGTGGTGACAAAATGCTCCATTCCTTCCACTGCCTCCTTATCGGAGGGGTCGATCTCGGCCAGGATAAAGTAGGGAATATAGACCAGCTTATCTGTAAACTGCTTCAGGTTTTTAGAGTAAAAAAACGGAGGCACACTGGTGACAAAATTTCCCTCATCATAAGGGTTGTGAATGAAAATAACATCCGGGTGTCTGGCCTCAAAATCATAGGATTCATAGCCCATCACCGGCACTTCCTCCGGGTACTGGGCAATCTCATAGTGCAGTTCCCCGAAAGAACCGTCAGGATTCTTGTCATAATAGGGAATAGGGATAACCAGTGCCCTGCAGTCCGGATCTTCATCCGCCGCCTTCCACACAGACTCCAGAGAATCCCACATGGAAGCTTTATAAGGCAGAAACACCACTTCCCTCTGAATCCGAATCTCATGGTTGATGGAATTTTCCACCCGCACCAGAAGTTTTCTGAGCTTTTTCTGCATCTGCCATGTATTCACGGAAGCTCCCTCCAGAAGCTTCTCACAGAACTGGTACAGAACCTCGCAGTACTCCTCCAGGCAGCGGACCGTCTCCGTCCCCTCCCCCTCCGTACTGTCAACCAGAGTGCCGATACCTATGGCCCCCTGCTGACACTGCTCCATAAGCTCTGCCGCGCCCTGAACCCGTTTATTCTCAATCAGTTTCACAATCTCCCCATGTGCCTCACTGAGCACTTCTATGGTCTCCAGGCACTGCTTCTTCTGAAAATTTCTCATTCCTGCCCCCTGCCGGGCACTGTACGCGCCCTAAATCATATTCTTAAAACCGGATCCGATATACCTGATCCGATATATCAGATCCGAAAAACCAAATCCAAAAAAACAGATCCAAAAAACTTGAAACCATCCCTTTCCTGCCTGCGGAATTTCCTGTCCGACGGCATTCCTCCGCCGGATATCTTCCCGTTCCCGCCCTTAGAACTGTGCCGAAAAAAGATGTACGCCAAGTTCAAAACATTGTCATAATTTTAATATAATCCTGGGTCTTATCCCGCATAATATGAAGCCCCCGATGCAGCTCCTCCAGAGAATATCTGTGAGTGATAAGCCTGCCGGGATCCACCCGCTTCGCCCCAAGACGTTCCATGCAGTAGTTCCAGTCATCATCCGCCCCATGGGTAAACGAAGAGTTCCAGGTTCCCGTGATCCGCAGCTGATGGCGCAGAATTTTCCAATAGGTTTCCATCTCCAAAGCCATGGAGGAGGCAGGATTTCCCATGAGACAGATCCGCCCCCCTGGAGCAGTGTTTTCCACCGCCTGGGCCACCGTCTCATTCTTTCCCACACACTCAAAGAACACATCCGCCCCCAGGCCGCCGGTCCGCTCCCGGATCCACTGACCCGGATCCTGAGTCCTGCTGTCACAGTAGTCCCCCGATTCCATCCCCAGTTCCAAAACCATCTTCCGCTGGGCCTCCTTGTTGCCCACCACCAGAATCCTGCCCGCCTCCTGGACCCCCGCCTCTCTCAAAAACATCAAAAGCAGCAGGCCGATGGTTCCCAGGCCGCACACCACAGCGGTCTCCCCCTTCTCCGGCAGAGCCCTCCGCATGGCATGCACCGCCACCGCCATAGGTTCCAGCATGGCAGCCTCCTCATAGGAAACCTGTTCCGGCAGCGGAATCAGATTCCAGGCCGGAACCGCCGCATACTCTCCAAAGCCCCCGTCCCTGCGGGAACCCAGATAGCCATAGTTTTGGCACATCTCGAACTGTCCTTTTCTGCAGGGCAGGCACTCCCTGCAGGGAATCAGCGGAAACACACCTGCCCGCCGCCCCTGCCAGGCAGGATCCACTCCCGGTCCCGTCCGGACCACCAGGCCGGAAAACTCATGCCCCGGAATCAGGGGATGTACATGGGCCCCCGTCCTGTATATTCTCGGAATATCCGACCCGCAGATCCCCGCTGCCTTTACCTGCAGCAACACTTCCCCCTTAGCCAGAATCGGCTCCTCCACCGTCTCCCAGCGCAGGTCATCCACCCCCTGCAGCACCCATGCCTTCATCCCTTTCCTCCTCCACAAAAACTTCCGGCAGCGCCCATCTTCTTATTCCCCGGAACATCTGCGGGCAAGAATCTCCTCAAACCGTCTCAGATCCTCCATCGTGGTTATCTTGAAATTCCCCTCATCCCCGGGGATTATGGCAATGTCCATGCCCGCCAAAACCGCAGGTTCCGTGGAACCGTTGATTCCCCTGATCCCATCCGGAAGCAGTCTCAGGTTGGCCTCATAATACCGCCCCAGCCGAAACACCTCCGGTGCCTGCCCTGCAAAAATTTCACTGCGTTTTAACAGGGATGTGATGGTCTTCCCGTCGCTGCTGGCGTACACTGTATCCTTCATGGGAAGTACCGGCAGAACACCCTCGTGGGACTGTGCCGCCTCCAGGCAGGCCGAGACCATCTCCTCCGTCAGCAGAGGTCTGGCAGCGTCATGGATGAGCACACAGTCCTCCTCCCCTCCATAGGCCCTGATATCCTCCAGCCCCTGGAGAATAGAAAGCTGTCTGTTCTCCCCCGGATCAGAAAAACCCCGGAATTTTCCATCCCTGTCAAATGTCTCCAGACACTCCCGAATCTTTTCCCTCCAACAGGGCTGAGCCACAATCTGAATGGCGTCCACCCCCCTGTGCAGGGCCAGACATTCTATGCAGTACCCTATGACGGGCCGTCCCCCTGCCTCAATATACTGCTTTGGAATCTCCGCCCCCAGGCGCAGCCCTGCACCCCCGGAGAGTATCAGTGCAATATTCATAGTTCCCCCATCCTGGACCAACTGCCTTCCCAAATCAACATGGCCCCTGCGAATACCTCACCCCGCAGACCAATAAACAAAAAAACATCGAATCTGCAATGCCAAAAATTCCCATGCAGCCCTTCTAAAGCTGCACAGGAAAGTCAAAACACACGGTTCATTTCTATGATAATATGTTAGCACAGAGCCCGTGAAAATGCAAGATTTTCTCCTCCAAAAGACATTCAAAATCCCCTCTATGGCTGATCTTTTGAGCCGCTTGTCTCACAGGCCCCGGAAAGGCCTTTGAAAATCTTTCCGGCCCTGACGGCAATCACAAGAGAGACCACCCCTGAAAACAATACAACCGCATACTCAGCCCCCTTACAGACCTCAAATAAAACACCATATAAGGCATTCCCCAGAGGCTGTGCGCACATGGCCACGGTAAGGATAAGGGCAATAACCTTACCGATCAGGTTCTGCGGTGTTTCCGCCTGGACAAATGACATCATCCGCACCGTAAAGATAGTCGAGAAAAACAGGACGCCAAAACCGCAAAAGGTAATTATGGCATAATTTGCCACTCCGGAGGACAGCAGTTTCAGTGCAGCTCCCATGGGAAACACACATATCACACAGGCCGTCACCAGATTTCCCGACCTGTGAACCGCCAGCTTTTCTCCAAAAATACCTGCGCAGATCCCTCCGGCCAGTCCCCCTGCCGCCAGGGCTCCCTCCGCATATCCATAGAGCCTGTTGGCCTGTGAAGCCTCTAAATCCAACACTTCCGTCACCAGATATGGCAGCGCCACAAGAATCATTGCCGCCAGAAACAGATTGATTCCACATACCACCAGCAGCGCCTTGCCGATAATGGGCTTTTCTCTCCGGACAAAACGGATGCTCTCTGTAAAATCCCTTCGGGCTGTCTGCAGCAATCCCCCCTCTGAGGCCTGCCTCTGAAAGGGGATCTGAATAAAAATTTCCATCACCGCCGACAGAATAAAACAGACCACACACACCCACAGCACGGGCTTCAGCCCATACGCGCTGTATAAAATTCCTCCAAGCACAGGACCTGTGAGCGCCGAGAAAGAGCTTATCATATTGATAATGGAGTTGGCCGCCATAAAATTTTCCTGGTCCACCAGCGCCGGTATGCTTGCCTGCACAGATGGCTGATAAGCGCCCGCAATGCCGTACAGCAGCATCAGCGTGACGGTGAGAAGTCCAATGAGATTGTCCCCATTCATCACCAGGATAAAGACCAGTATCACCGCCGCCGTAAAAAAGTCCAGCGCCACCATAATATTTCTTTTATTCACCCTGTCCGCCACGATACCGCCCAGGGGTGACAGCAGGATGGCAGGAAGAAAAGCACATGCCGTGACAGTTCCATAAAGCGCCGATGATCCTGTTAAATTCAGCAGATACAGCGGCAGCGCAAATCTTATGGCTGCATTGCCGAAAAGCGAGATAATCTGGCCTGCGACAACCAGTGTAAAATCCTTTGAAAACAGCTTATTTCCCAACTTCTAAACCTCCATTTCTGTGATTTCAGCCGCCAAAAAATACCCCAAAAAACCGGCAGCTACAGTGAAAATCAACCCCATTGCCAGCAGAATCCGCATTCTGCATAAAACCTCCTTTCCATACCGGACGATGGTATGTATAATGTTCTAAAAATATCTGCCCAAAAAAGGGCAGATTCTCAAATCCAAGATCCTGAACTTTTCATTTACTTTTCCGATAGATGGCGGTCAGCTCCTGGAGCCTCTCCAGCAATTCTTCATCCACGATATCCAGCCCAAAGCCCCGCAGCATCTGGTCGAACACCATAAATTTATACAAACACTCTTCCTCAGTGCTGTCAAATATCATGGGATTCATCCAGACATTGGCCGCAAGCAGAATCAGTTCCGCCAGCTGTTTCGGATAGTCCGTCTCAATAGAACCGTCTGCGATCCCCTGTCTGATAATGGGAAGAATATAGTTGGGCGCCGCTTCCTCCATGGTGTCATAGAGCAGACCAAAGAGAAGTTTTGGGTTGTTGTGAAAATCCGGGGCCACCGTAAAAATCTTATTCTGCACAGGCCTGCTGATTGACTCTTTAAAAATAGTCTTCAGTTTTTCCTTGCCGTTTAAGTCTGTCCGGTTACAAATATCTGCAAGCATTCCATTGGACTCCGCCGTCATCCTGTCTATAACCGCAACCAGAATGTCCTCCTTTGACTTAAAATGATGATAGATGGCCCCTTTGCTGAGCCCCCCCAAATGATCAAGTATGTCCTGGATGGAAGTGTGCTCATAGCCCTTTTCCATAAACAGACGAAAAGCCACATCCAGTATCAGTTGAACCGTCTCCTCAGGATGCTTATTTCTTGCCACGGTCTCCACACCTCCCCCTTGCTTCCGGTAGATGTCATCTTATCATACCGTCGGTAGGTTTGTCAAGGATTTTTTAAAAAGAGCAGCCAAAGCTATTTCCTACACATACCACTTGGCCTGTTCTCTCCAGATCCTGGCGTACTCTCCCTCCCTGGCCAGCAGTTCCTGGTGCTTCCCGCACTCCACCATCCGTCCGTCCTTCATGACAATGATCTTATCCGCACTGCGGCAGATTCCCACTCTGTGGGAAATAATCACAGAAGTTCTGTCCTGAATCATCTCCACAAACCGGCTCAGAATCTCATACTCCACCAGTGGATCCAGGGCGCTGGTGGGTTCATCCAGGACTACAATGGAGCTGCGCTTCCACAGCCCCCGGGCAATGGCAACCTTCTGCCACTCCCCGCCGGAGAGCTCCTGTCCGCCGAATTCCCTGCCCAGCTGCACATCCAGTCCCCCCACTTTCTCCAGAAATCCTTCCCCGGCCACCTGTGCCAGCAGCTCCTCCATGGCCTTTGTATCCCCCATGCGCTTCAGACTGCTGATCCCCACATTCTCCCCCAGGGTAAAACGGTAGCGGACAAAATCCTGGGGCACCACGGAGATATGTTCATACAGACTTCCCCTCCTTAAGTCCTCCGTCCTCTGTCCGTCATAGGAAATACTTCCCCGGGAGGGCAGATAGGCGCCTGTGAGCAGCTTGGAGAAGGTGGTCTTTCCGGAACCATTCTCTCCCACTACCACCACATGCTCTCCTTTTTTGATCTCACAGGTCAGCCCGTCCAAAGCCTCCCCGGCTGCCCCGCTGTAGCGAAAATGTACATCCTGCACCGCAATTTTCTCCTCAAAAGGACGGTACTCCAGATCCCCCTCCACCTCTGTGGGAATGGTAAAATAATCATAATAGTCCTCCACCATGCGGTAAGTGTGAACGGCATTGAATACCATGGCAATCAGCATCTGAATGCTGGCATCGTAGGCAGAAAAAGCAGCCAGGCAGGCGGCAAAAGCCCCCACTGAGATCCGTCCCCCTGCCATTAAAAAGAAGGCCACACCTATATTTACGACATAGCAGACGCTCATGACTATAATCCCCCACACCTGCTTCCTTCTCACATCCAGTTCCGTCTCCTGAAACTCCTTAAGCCTGGCCCTGTTGGCCTCCTCCCACCGCTGGGTCACATGCCTCTCAAAGCCCATAACCCGCATCTCTTTCACCGTCTCCCTGTTGGCAAAAAGCCCCCGCAAATACTGACAGCGGCGCAGCACAGGACTTTGGCCCCGGCGAAATGATGTAATCTTCTTCTCAAAATATATCTTGGTTGACAGGGCCGGAAGCAGCGCCAGCAGCCCCGTGACCACCAGCACTGGGGAATACCTCCCCACCACCATCATCATACCCCCACAGGTGGCCAGTTTTCTAAGGGCCAGATTCACCTGCTCAAAGAAGATAAACTGGCTGTTCTCTCCTCCCTCCGCCCTGTGAAATTTATCCAGAGTATCCGGATCTTCCAGGGCTTCCAGACGGATTTTAGCAGAAAAAACTGCCAGCCTGCTGCCAAAATATTTCTTGCCCAGCACCCTTGCCCTCTTGGAGGACGCGCGGAAAAACACCTCCAGAACCGGCCCGCATGCCAGGGCCAGACCATACAGTCCAATAACGGCCGCCAGCTCCTTCCCTCCCTGTCCTTCCCCTGCCAGCTCCAGAATTCGGGCCAACAGCAGGGGCACAAATACCTCGCATGCCGTTCCCGTTCCGTCCAGCAGATAGGTCAGCACAAAAAACCTGGGAAACGCTCTGTAACAGTCCTGAAATGTATATCCTATATAGCGAACTGCCTTCTTCATTTTCTCCCCCTTTCCGCCCCTGCTTCCAGGCCGTTTGCCATCTCCCCGGGCACAGATTCACCCTCCCCCGGGGCGTCCTTTCCCTCCTGATAGAAAGAGCTCTGAACCAGGTACATGGTCCGGTACAGCCCCTGTTGTGCCATCAGCTCCTCGTGGCTTCCTGTCTGTACCACTCTGCCTCCGTCCAAAACCAGGATCTTGTCGGCCATCCTGGCGCTGGCAAGCCTGTGGGAGATCAGAATGGTTCCCCTCTCCCTGAAGATCCTTGCAAAATTCTCATACATATGGCTCTCCGCCAGAGGGTCCAGGGAGGCCGTGGGCTCATCCAGCACCACATACCGGGCCTGGGACACAAATGCTCTTGCCATAGCCACCCGCTGCCACTGACCTTTGGAAAGATCCTGGCCATCCTCCTCCAGTTTTCCCAGGTTCCGGTCCAGCCCCTTCTCCCGGGACATTCCTTTCTCCCGGGACATTCCTTCCTCCCGGGACAGGGCAAGCTCCTCCCCGCCCGCAAGCCGCAGCGCCTCCAGAAGCCTTTTATCATCCCAAAGAGCCTCCAGGCACCCAAACGCCACATTCTCCCGCAGCGTCAGCTGATAGGCCTGAAAATCCTGAAACACCACGGACAGACATCGGATGCGCAGTCCCGGCGACAGTTCCCGCACGGGCACACCCCCTATGGTCACACTCCCCGACGTGGGCTCGTACAGGCCGCAGAGCAGCTTCACCACCGTGGACTTCCCCGCGCCGTTCTCCCCCACAAAGGCAGTCCTCTCCCCCTCCTTAATATAGAAAGTAACATTCTTCAAGATATCCCGCTCCGTGCCCGGATAGCGGAAGGACACATTTTCAAACCCAATGTCATAGTGGGGCAGGGTTTCCACACTTCCCAGATCCCCCCTGGTCTCCAGTTTCAGAAAATCCATGTAATAACTGATTTCCATGGCGCTGCCCATAAGCCATGTCATTTGCCGGCTGCTGTCGTGGAGACTGCTGCCGATGCCCGACACTGCGTTCAGCGCCGCGGCAAACTGGCCCAGGGTCAGACTGCCTCCCAGAAGCCCCGCCGCAGCCATGCACACCACAAAAACCAGGTAGACCACATTCAAAAGCCTGCTGGCCACGTCCACCTTCATCACACTGGCATTCTCCTTCATGGCGATATCCACGTATTCCCCGCTGCTGCGCTCCCACTTTTCCAGAAAAAGCGCCTTTGCGTCAAAAAGCTTCATCTCATACATGGCATGCTTGTCGGTGAGCAGTCGTTTCAGATCCCCCATTCTCCGCCTGGCGTCCGCCGATTCCTCTGTCAGAACCACACTGTACCCTGCGGCATAGTATCCCAGAGCCATCATGGGAATCCCCACCAACACAATCCCCAGGCCGATCCAGGGGGAGATGGAGAAAATCACCGCCATGGAAGAGGCCAGAGTGATGGTTTTCTGAATCAGGAAAAAAGTGCTCATACTGCAGTTATAGATCCCGTTTTCCGGTTCCCCGGACATCTTCTGGAACAGTTCCTGGGTCTCCTTGGCCTCAAAAGAAGCGTACTCCAGCTCTGTAAGCCTTCTGGCAATGTCCGGAGCCATCCTCTCCTTAAGTTTCATGCTCACCAGATCCATCTGGTAAGTCCCAAACCTCTGCATGGTACTGCCCAGAATCAGAAGCACCAAAAGGAACACTCCCCAGAAAACCAAACTCTCCACCCCCGGCAAACCCTCCTGGAACAATTTCCTGTTCTGTTCCACACACTCCAGTGCGCTGTCCACAATGCGCTGCAGCACCAGAACCTGCAGGCCCGCAAACGCCGCCGGCACAAAAAAGCACACAGCCGCAGTCAGAGTATGCAGCGGCACATAGTGAAAGATTGTTTTCAGGCAGAACAGGCAGTTTTTGACAGCCCTCATCTCCACACCTCCAAAATTATCCGGCCCGCGGCTGGTCCTTCTGTCCCCAGGCCAGATTCTATGATAAACATTATGATAAAGGAAAATCCGGGAAAAATTTCAGAATTGTATGATTTGACACCTTTTTTGTCACTTTCAGCGTTCAGCCGTCGCTGCGTCCGCCGCTTTCCAGGTGAAACTCTCACAGGTTATTTCCGAGCACTTCCCTGGGAAGCCGCACCGCCACTGTAAACTGTCCCCCGCGGCTCTCCACCGCCAGATCTCCGCCGCAGCCGTGGACAGTGCGCTCCACACTGCGAAGCCCCAGCCCATGGCCCACCTGGTTTCTCCGGTCACGCTTCCGGCTTACGAGTTCTCCGCCTTTCCGGAAAACAGCATTCTCCTCCTCCGCCAGGGAGTTGCGCACTCTGAGAAAAAAGTCCTTTTCCCTCTCCACCCACTCCACGGACAGAAACCTGCCCTCCCCTGCCCGTCCGGCGGCCTCTATGGCATTGTCAAGCAGATTCCCCAGAAGACTGCAGATCTCGTCCGGCCTCAGGGAAAGCCCTGTCAGATCGCACAAAGACAGCTCCACCTGAATCTGCTCTCTCCTTGCCCTGGCAGCCTTGTCCGCCAGCAGCGCATCCACCACCAGATTACCGCTCCTCACCGGCAGAGCCAGGTTCTCCACATGCTCTCCAAATATGTGCAGATAATCCCTCATCTCCTCATATTTTTGCTCCTGCAGAAGCAGGCTCAGCAGGTCGATATGATTCTTCAGATCATGCCGCAGTTCCCTTGTGCGCTGGTACTGGGCCTCCACATTTTTCAGATACAGTTCCGCCCGGTGCCGGCCGGCCTCCTCCTCCGTCTTTATCCTCTCTGCCCGCAGCTTCTTTCTATATAAAAAGTACAAGGCATTGTGCAGAAGCAGCACTCCCAGAAGAAAAGTCAGCCACAGGGCCCCGGCAAACCGCGCCTCTTCCCTGGCGCCAGGCCCTCCTGTCCCTGCGGCCAGACCCCCGGGATACAGGCAGGCCAGGGCAAGCCCCCCGAAAAGCAGATTTCCCCCCAGGGCAAGCCCATGGGGATAAGACCATCCCTCCCTCTCCGGCTCCCTTCTCACCGTCTCCGCCGCCAAAAGTCCCGCTGCCAGAATGCTCTTGGAGACAAATATCCCCAGGACCATCTCCCCCATGCCTCCCAGAATCCGTCCCTGATACAGGTCTCCCATGGTCTCCATAATCAGAGAAAAAATGCTGTCCAGGTAAAAGGCCGCCACAAAGAAACCTGTCCCCGCTACAGCCGCCCCCACCTGGCCATACTGTCTCTGTCTGGATACAAAAAAGAAAGTAAACAAGCCGGTCACGCCAAGACCGGCCCCCCAAAATATCATCTCCGCCCACCTGCCTCCCCAATGCCATTTCAACCGATTCCCGCCGCCCAGCCCGCGCCGGCCACTCCCGCAGACTACTCTGCTACCGCATCTCCAACAGCAGCCTTTTTTTCACGTTTCTCCCATAAGAACGGCTCACCGGAATCTCCACGCCCCCCTGCAGCTTAATCTGGCTGCCTGAAAAGCTCACAACCTGCCCTATATTTACCAGAAAACTCCTGTGGCACCGCAGGAAGCCCTCCCCCAAATCCTCCTGAATCTTGTCCAGGCTGCCGTAAAAACGGTACTCCCCCTCCGGAGATACCAGTCTGAGAGTTCTGACACTGCTCTCCAGATACAGAATCTTCCTCCTGTCCAGGCACACGGTCTCTCCTCCCATCCGGAAAGAAAATTCCTCCCCTTCCAGCTCCTGCCGGATATCCCTCAGCACCCGGGGCAGCATCTGCTCTATCTGGCTCTTGAGCAGATAGCGGAAAGCCTTCACCTCATACCCCAGCTGCACATAGTCCATAAACCCTGTCACATAGACAATCAGTCCGTCCTGTCCCCGCCTGCGCAGCTCCCGGCCCAGGCGGATGCCGTCGTCCCCACCCTGTTCCATCTGCACATCCAGAAAAAAGACGTCTGCGTATTCCCCCCGGTCCAATGCCTCCAGAAGCTCCCTTCCGCCGCCGTACTCGGCCACTTCCACTTCATAGTCATGGACAAAACCATCCTGCAGTATCTTGTCATATATCAGCCTCCTGTACCCAGGCTCATCGTCACACAGGACAACCCGCATTCCCCCATCCCCTCTTTCCGCCTGCCCTTCCAGGCGCCGCCATAATGCCCCCAAAGCGCTCCAGGCTGCAAAATAAAAATCTGCTCTTATGATAACCCCTGCCAAAAGAAATGGCAACCCTGAAAAGCACAGCATTTTATTGCCATTACATCGCGAATGGGTGTCGGACAGATCATCTCCCGCCATTTTTGATTTAGGTATAAAAATCCTGTATTTACAAATAATAGTGTTACGCTTAATCCTGCATTCCCTGAAAGCATTTCGTTTCACAGTGCCAGGTGCAGAGAATACAGGGCATCCGTTATGAGTATACTAAGATTTGCAAATGGAGGAAAATTTTTATGAAAGCAACAGGAATTGTTCGACGTATAGATGATCTGGGACGCATTGTCATTCCCAAGGAGATCCGCAGGACGCTGCACATCAGAGAATCGGATCCTCTGGAGATCTTCACAGACAGGGAGGGCCAGGTCATCCTGAAAAAATATTCTCCCATTGGAGAGATGACCACCTTCGCCAGACAATACGCGGAAAGCCTGGCACAGGTCTCCGGCCATGCGGCTCTGATTGCAGACCGGGACCAGTTCATTGCCGCAGCGGGAGGATACAAGCAAATGTTAAACAAATCCGTCAGCCGCCAGATGGACGAGAAAATACACAACCGGGAAACCATTATGGCCTCGCGGGGGGACAGAAGCTTTATCCCCGTCTGCGATGAAGGCGGCGACGAATACCAGCATGAGGCCATCGCCCCCATCCTCTGTGAAGGGGATATCATTGGCAGCGTGGTACTGCTGCAGAATGACAACAAAAACCGCATGGGCGAGGTGGAACAGAAACTTCTGCTGTCCGCCGCAGGCTTCCTGGGCAGACAGATGGAACAATAGGCAGACAAAAGCAGAAGCCAAAAAGGGCCGTGACATCAACGATTGAGAAATCACCGATGCCGCGGCCTCTTCTTCTGAAAATTGCCAGTTTTCTTACCACCAGATAATGTAGAGCAGCGTCAGGGACAGGCCGATGCAGAAAAGCAGCAGTCCGAAGGAAAGACTCCTCTGGATAATGTTGTTGGTTTCCTTGAACTGCTCGTTTTTCAACGCCGCCAGGTGTACATAGTCCCTGCGCCCAGGGTTTCTTCTCCGCCAGGTATGGTTGGCCAGGCCCTGGAAAGCGTTCATCACCCTCCCCGCCGCTGCCGTAAACACATTGCCCTCAGCCCTCTTCCCAGGCAGAGGGCTGTCCCGGTAAATCGTCCTGCGCAGCGCCACCACAAGGCCATCCACAAAGCTGTCCAATATTCTGCAGAACACCCCTGAGACTGTGAAGAAAGCCCCCAAAACCGCCGGGCTGCTCAGGAGTTTATCCAACACCCCGCACACTCCTCCCAGAACCCAGGGCAGGAACCTCAGCAGAAGGGGCCTGTAAAAGATTTCCTCCAGATCCAGCCGCCGGGGCCACCTGTCCACATACTCTCCCTCTTTATTCCGCAGCAGTTTTCGGACAAAAAACCAGTACACCAGCGCACCGATGGCAATGGAAATCAACCCGCCTTTTAAATTCCCGGGGCTGAAATAGGCTATGGCCTCCCCTGCCTCCTGCACCCCCAGAAATCCCTGGGCCCTCCGGGCCGCCCTTTCCATCAGGCCCCGGGGGCTCAGTCCCCAGACCAGCAGCAGGGCTGCGCTCCCGGCCAGGGCAAAGACGGAAGCCGGGCTCATATACCGCTTCATGCCATCATACTTTTTCTGCAGGGCAGCATCTGTATTTTTCTCCAAAAAAACCGCCGCAAAAAGCTTCGCCATATAGGCCACGGTCAGTCCGCCGGAGAACAGGAAAAGGTACTCCACCGTCCTGGTCAAAGTCCCTCCCCCGTACTCCACAATGCTCTCATGGAGCAGGGTCTTGCTGATATAGCCGCTGAAAAGAGGGATCCCCCCTATGGCCAGGGCCCCTGTGAGAAAAATGCCCCCAAGCAGGGGCTTCTTCCTGCCAAAACCCCGGATGTCATTGAGATTCAGCCCATGGGCATTCATATAGACCACGCCTGCTGCCATAAAAAGCACCAGTTTAATCAGGGAATGATTCACCATATGCAGAAACACCCCATGGGCCGCCAGGATCCTGAATTCCTCCCCGCCGCCCTCCCCGGGCATTCCAAGCATCCCTGTCCCCACCAGGATAAAGCCGATCTGGGACATGGAGGAGCAGGCCAGCGTCCTCTTCAGATCCACAGAAAACACCGCCAGCACCGCACCTCCCAGCATGGTTGCCGTCCCCAGAGCCAGAATCACCCTGCTCCAGCCTTCATCCCGGGGAAACAGGCAGCAGCCAAGAATCAGCACGCCGTAGATCCCCGTTTTGGTCAGAATGCCGGACAGAAGCGCAGAGGCAGGAGCCGGAGCCACAGGATGAGCTTTGGGCAGCCAGATATGCAGGGGAAACGCCCCGGCTTTTGCCCCAAAACCAAAGAGCATACACGCCCCGGCCACGTACAGCACCTTCTTCTCCCCACACACCGCAGCAGCCCCCTGCAGGTCTCCCAGTGCCACCGTGCCCAGCTGATGGTACAGCAGGAAAATCCCCATGAGCATCACAAGGCCCCCGGCCACCGCCACCGCCAGATAGGTGGACGCCGCCTTCAGCGCCGCAGCGTTTTCCTCCTGGGCCACCCACACATAGGAAGTGAAAGACATAATCTCAAAAAAGATAAATGTGGTATATAAATCTCCGGACAGGAACACTCCCATAACCGCTCCCTGGGTCCACAGCAGAAAAAGATAAAAACGGCTCCGGTGGTGCAGATGTCCAAAATATTCCCTGGAGAAAACCGCCGTCATCATCCACAGGAACGCCGCCACACAGCCATACAGGAGCCGGAATCCCTCCAGCACAAAGTGCAGCCCCAGGCCGCAGACCTCCGGGATGTCCAGGGACACGCCGGGACCTCCGGAACAGAGACACAGCATAAGCACCGTAACTGCAAACTCCACCGCCACAGAGACAGTCACAATCCCATCCCGCAGTTTTCCTCCCCGGCAGGCCCGCCCTGCCCCATAGGCCAGAAGACCTGCCCCAAAGGGGAAAAACACTAAAAAAGCCAATCCCGTCTCCAAATTCATACCAGCCCTCTCTCAAAAGTCCGCAATCTCTTTCAGCATTCTCACAAGGGGTTCCGAGTACAGGCCAAGGCAGAGAATGCACACCGCCAGCACCCCCAGAGGCACAAGCATCCTCCAGCCGGGCTCCCGCACCTCTTCTATCTCCGCCGGGTCAAACCCTTTCTTCGGAAAAAATACTCTCACCAGGATACTCAGCATGTAAACTGCCGTCAGAAGCGCCGAGATCATCAGCGCCGCCGCCCCCGCCAGGGCAAGAGGCTCTCCGCTGTCCACCGCCCCCTCCGCCAGATACCACTTGCTGACAAAGCCGCATAGACCAGGCACCCCCGTCAGGGCCAGCGCCGACACCCCAAAGCAGGCAAAGACCTTTGGCATCTTTCTGCCCAGACCGTCCAGCTGGTAGATATAGTTTTTGCCCGTCTTATGAATCACCGCCCCCGCGCAGAGGAAAGAACAGCTCTTCATAAAAGAATGACACACCAGATGCGTCAGCGCTCCCGCCATTCCCATGGGGGTCATCAGCGTCACCCCAAACAGAATATAGGACAGATTGCCCACTGTGGACCAGGCCAGACGCCTCTTGAAATGTGTCTCCTTCACCGCCCGGCTGCAGCCGTAGACAATGGTAAAGACTGCCAGCCCCATCACCAGATACTGGGCCCAGGTGCCCCGGAGCAGTTTTGTGCCGAAGCTGAAATACGTCACCCGCATAACCGCAAACGCACCTGTGTTGACCACCGCCACACCATGGAGCAGGGCCGTCACCGGGGTGGGGGCCACCCCGGCCTTGGGCAGCCATGAAGAAAAAGGCCAAAGGGCTGTCTTTACACTGAACCCGCAGAAACAGAGCACATAAACCGCAAGGAGCGTGTCCTTCTTTTCATGGACGTTGACCAGGTCCAGGACGCCTCCAGGCACAAAAGAAGAAGTCGTTCCATAGACCAGGACAAAAATCATGCCGATAAAGGCAAAAGCCGCGCCCCCCAGCATATAGTACAGATAAGTCCTGCTGGCCAGAACCGCCTCCCTGGTTCTGGTGTACATCACCAGGGGCAGGGTAACAAGGCTCAGCATCTCAAAGAAGAAATACATGGTCAGGATATTCTCCGACAGGGCCACTCCCAGAGTCACCCCATAGGTGGCCACATAAAACAGGAAAAACGACTTCTCCTTTTCCTCCCCCTCCATATACTCAAACCCATACAGCAGGGCAAGGGGCCAGAGAAAGGCCACAAGCCCTCCATACACAGCCCCCATCCCATCCAGACCCAGAGTGATGCTCAGATCATGGGTAAAACGGAAAACCGTAAGCGTTTTGTCAGGGGCATGAAAAAGCAGCCAGAACACCAGGAGAGAATTGACACAAACCGCCGTCTCCAGGTAAATGCACATGGCCTTTCTGCTCCGAAAGGATAACATTGGCGTCAAAATGCCCGTGAACATGGGCAGCAACACCACTATCAACATTAAGACTTCCCTCATGGCAGCCAGATCCTTTCTCTAAAATACCGCTGTGGCAATCCTGGCGGCATACTCCGATACCGGACCGGGGAAAACCCCCAGCCAGACAGCCAGAGCCGCCAGCACCACAAGAGGAACCAGCATGGCGGGGGACAGCTCAGGCCCCAAAGCCTTCCTGGAACTGTGAGCCCGGGCTCCTTCACCGGGCTCCTCTATTCCATGGGGCTCCTCCAGTCCCTGGAGATGCTCCGTTCCATGGGCCTTCTCCAGTCCCTGGAGATGCTCCGAACCTGGGAAAAATCCTTTCATGGCAATGGGCAGCAGATAGCCGGCGGTCAGCAGGGCACTCACCAGCAGAACCACCGGCCCCAGCCAGGAAAACACTCCTGTCCCCGACTGCAGAGCCCCTTCCGCCAGATACCATTTGCTGACAAATCCCCCTGTGGGCGGAATCCCCACCAGCGTCAGGGAGAGCAGCAGATAGCACCACATGGTCTTGGGCATTTTCTTTCCTATCCCCCCAAGTTCCTCCGCCCTGGTATAGCCAAAACGGTAGACAAACACACCAGCCGTCAGAAACAGACCGCATTTCACCACCGCATGCACCACCACATGGAGCAAGGCCCCTGTAAAGGCGTCCGGTGTCAAAAGGGATAGCCCGAACATAATGTAGGAAACCTGGCTCACTGTGGAATAGGCCAGCCTTTTCTTAAAGACCTGCTCCCGGTATGCAAGCATGGATCCCATAAACACCGTCAGCAGAGCCAGCGTCATCCACACATACTGCACCCAGGTGCCCTGCAGAAAATCAGCCCCCGCCACATAGAACACCACCCGCACCACTGCCAGCACACCGGACTTTACAATGACACCGGAGAGCACAGCGGAAGCCGGGGACGGCGCCACCGGATGGGCCGTGGGCAGCCACGCATGAAGGGGCACCATGCCCGCCTTGGCCCCGAAACCCACCAGCGCCGCAAACACGGCAATCAGAAGAATCCCCTCGTGCCCCTGTGCGGCAGCCTGGTTCAGGGTCCCTCCCGGCGCAAAATTCAGCGAGTCACTGTACCGATACAGAAAGAAGACAGAAAACAAGCCCCCATATGCGCCGCACATGGAATAAAACAGATACTTCAGCGCCGCCATAACCGCCTCCCTTGTCCCATTGTGGAGCACCAACGGCATGGAGACCAGGGTTGTCAGCTCATAGAACAGATACATGGTCACAAGATTGCCGGAAAAATCCAGCGCCACCAGCACACCATACAGTATCAGGTAGAAGCCGTAATATCTTTTTTCCTTCCCCTCATGCTTCATATAGACAAAGGCAAACAGAGCGGACAGGACCCATATAAGGCTCACCACCGTCACAAACAGCCTTCCCAAAACATCAACATGAAAATACACAGGAACCCCCTCAAAGAGGGTAAACAGTACCAGCTCCCTGTCCCCCGACCAGGCCGCTGCCAGGGCCAGGGCCACAGAAATCCCAAGCACAGCGCTCACATACAGGCACAGCCTGGCCCGCTCTCTCCTGCCGCCCGGGGCAGTATTTTTTTCCCGAAAAGAAAAAAACAGCAGAAGGGCGCCGAAAAACATTGGCAGCACTATGGGAATCAGCAGAAATGCATCCATCCAAAACTACCTCCTAGTCAAACATCTCAAATCCCCTCTGGATCAGCCGTACAATGGGGTCGGAGTTCAGCCCCAGTATCAGATTCAGCAGAATAAGGCACACCAGCGCCGCGGACTTGGCAGGCTGCTCCCATACCCCAATCTGCCTGCCGCCCACGCTTCCTTCAGGGGCGGGTGTGTAGATCCGGATGACGGTCTTCATAAAATAGACCGCATTCAGTATGGTGCTGAGAGCAAGAGCGATAACCGTGGGAAACATCTTATGGGCATGTCCCACCGCCGCCTGGGCAAAGAAAAATTTTGAGATAAACCCCGAAAACATGGGCAGACCCACCATGGACAGGGAACCCGCCAGAAACGCCGTTCCCGCCAGTTTGTTCCGCAGCCCCGCCCCTGTGATATCCGCAAATCTGTCACTGTTTCCGGAGGCATCCCCCAGTCCCGACGCCGCCACAAACAGCAGCGCTTTGGTGGCTCCGTGGGACAGCACATGGTAAAGGCCCGCCACAATTCCCGCCTCCGTGGCAAGCCCCAGTCCCATATAGATGTATCCGATCTGTGCTACCGAAGAGTAGGCTATCATCCGTGTGAGATTGTTTTCCTTGATAGCGCTCAAAGAACCCATGATCATCCCTATGATACCGAACACAAACAGCACATTGACCACTTTGCTCTCGTTTACCACATTGAATCCCACCACCCGGCAGAAGATCTTGATCAGCAGGAAAATATATCCCTTGGACACCAGGGAAGAGAGAATCGCTGAAGAAGACAGGGTAGAATACCCATAGGCATCCGGCAGCCAGGTGTGGAAAGGATACAGTGCACTCTTCATGGCCAGCCCCACGGACATAAGCCCCAGGGCCACCATCAGGGAGAGATGGTGCTGACCGGTCTGAGCCAGGAACTGCACCTGTTCTCTGATATTGCTCATAAGCAAATGCCCCGTCACCGCGTACAGATAGCAGATGCCCAGCAGCAGCAGACCGGAACCTGACAGGCTCATAATCATATACCGGGCAGCCGCCTCGTAAGTCCTTCCGGTCTGGCGGATCATAATCAGCCCGCAGGCGGAGATGGTATTGATCTCCACAAACACATATGCCGTGAACAGGTCATTGGTGTAGATCAGGGCCAGCAGGGAACACAGCAGCAGATTCACCATGACATAGTACAGATTCTGTTTGCTCTCCTGAATCTGTTCCTCCCTCTCCCGGATCCCCCCAAGCATACACAGCAGCATCACCACGCAGAAAAAACATGCCATAAATGCCTCTAAGATGCCCACGCGGATCTCATTTCCCCAGGGGGCAGGAAAATGTCCCATCTGATACACATAAGACTGCCCTGTTGAAATCACATGCTGCAGCACAAAGGCGGACATCACGCCCGTTGTCACAATGACCCCCGTATTCACCCGTTTTGCCCATTTCCCGCTGAGAATGGAGCACAGAGGGCCTGAAAACAGGGAGAGAAGTATGGATAGAAAAGGGAAATTCTGCACAAAAGCCATTATTTCCCCTCCTTTTTCAGCTGCGTGGAGATTGCATCCAGATCCAGAGTGTGGTATCTCCGGTACAGGCATATGGTCAGGGACAGCATCAGCGCCGTCACCGACACGGAAACCACAATCCCTGTCAGCACCAGGCCGCTGGGGATGGGGTTGATATAGGCCTCCACACTCTGAATGCCTTCCTCCACCACCGGCGCCTTCCTGCCTGAGATATAGCCCTTCAGGGCAAGAAAGAGATACACGGCCGTGTCCATGATATTCAGCCCAATGATCTTCTTGATCAGATTCCGCTGCAGGAGCAGATTGGAGAACCCAATGCCAAACAGGATCATGGCCACGGCCTCCTCATAATTCTCTAATAAATATTGTATCCGCATAAATCTCCTTAATTGTAGTCGCTGCGCGACGGCTCTAAAGAATGAATACATTCGGCGCACTTTGCTGAGAGACAGCATTCATTCGCAAGTAATTCTCATGAATGCTGCTCTCGTGCGCCTTCTTGTATTCACTATTTTATAGTCCCTGCGCGACGGCTCTAAAGTGTGTATACACTCGGCTCACTCTGCTGATTGACAGCATTCATTCGCAAGTAATTCTCATGAATGCTGCTCTCGTGCGCCTTCATGCATTCACTTAATAATTTCCTTTTCGGAACATGGCGTAAAAGGTGTACATGGTGCCTGCCACCACCACGCCCACGCAGATGTTCAACAGCAGGATCAGGCCGCTGCTGAGAATGGCCCCGGGGGTTCCCAGGGGCACAATGCTCTCAATGTGGTTTGCGCCTGTGTAAAAGGAATAGCTCTTGGCCAGGCTGTAGCAGGCCAGGGCACAGAAGCTCACCCTGCGGAAAGTCTTGGCCGTGAAGAATTTTTCCGTTCTGGCAAAGCCGAAGGCATTCAGGTACAGAATCAGCCCTGCGCCGATGACCGCCCCGCCGGAAAAGCCGCCTCCCGGCCCCAGATGTCCCGCCAGGATAATGTAGATGCCAAAGATAAAAATGGGCGGCACCAGCACCCTTGCCACAGTCTGCAGTATCACATCGTTCTTGGGCTCATAGCGTCTGTCATTGTCCTCATCCTCCGCCTGCTCTTTCTTTTTGTCCGTCCGCAGCAGAATCAGCACCGTGCAGGCGGCAGCAAACAGAACATGGGACTCCCCCAGAGTGTCAAAGGCACGATAGTCCAAAATCATGCCTGTGACAATATTCACCGCCCCTGTCTCCTGTAAGCCGTTCTCAATATAGCGCTCTGCCACCTGATTGTTCACCGGATTCTCCGAGTGTCCAAATACAGGGAGATCAGACACTGCTGCCAAAAGCATAACCACTAAAAAAATACAGAAGCCTACGCTGAACACCCGGTAAAATCTGCGGAAAATTCGGATTTCTACATTATTCTCCAAGTCATAGACCCGCTGTCTCAGCTGTTTTTCATCCTCTTCCCTGCGCTCCTTTGCCTCCGGACTTTCCGTGACAGGCTCCTGCCTGCCCATCTCCATTCCCTCTGCAAAAGGATCCTCCGCCCCCTCCAGCCAACGCTTCAGTCTGCAGGAAACAGTTTTTTGATACTCCTCCTCAGGCACCTTCCTGCTCATCCGTCTCCTCCAGACTTTCCTTCTTCATAATGGCATTAATCTTCTTTAATGTCACAAAAAACAATACCGTAGTGACCCCTGCTCCCACCGCGGCCTCAGTGACAGCCAGATCCGGAGATTCCAGCAGCACCCAGATAATGGACATAATCAGGCTGTAGGACATGAAAATCAATACGGTGTTCAACAGCTTCCTGGACAGGCTGGCCGCAATGGCGCAGACCACCAGAAATCCCAGCAGAATACAAGTGAATACGGTCACGGCTTCCTCCTTATTTATAGTTCTGCATCTGTTCATCCAGCTCCTTCGTCCTGTAATGTCTCCCGCTCTTCTCATTGGTGCTCACCTCCAGCCTGGCAATCAGGTGGGATGACACCGGTGAGGAAAACCAGAGAAACACAATCACAAGGAACAGTTTCAGGGAAGTAAAATTCAGGCCGCTTATCACAATCAGCCCCAGCAGCGCAAAGCCGATGCCCAAGGTATCGCCGATTGCCGCCGCATGCATCCGGTTCAGCACATATCGGAACCGGAATACCCCAATAATTTCAATGATAAAGGTGCCCAGACCGCACAAAAGCAGTCCGCCGCCCACCAGAAAGCGCACCCATTCCAGTACACTCACGACGACTCCTCCTTTTCCCGGCTCTCCTCTGCTGCTCTGTGGCCGTTCTCCCTGTCTTTTTCCTGTTTTCCCTCCAGATACACTCCCATATACACCTTCACCAGGACAATGACCGCCAGAAAGCTGATCATCGCATAGATCAGACAGATGTCCGCCAGATACCCCTCCTCCAGCATCAGCGCCAGGATGGCAATCATCACAATGACCATGGTGCCCGTCATATTCACCGAAACGATCCTGTCCGCAACCCTTGGGCCGATGATGGCGCGCACCAGACACAGAACCACCAGCAGAGCCAGCACAATGAGGGCCCCTGTAAAAAAAATGCTGTAGGCCCTATCCAGGCCCTCAATTCCCCTTCCCATCCTTCCTCCTCTCCGGTTAGACAAGCGCCACCGGAAAACCAATCAGGCATTCTCCTCAAATCTGTGAATGTACTCCACAAATTTGCTGTTCCTGATCCCCTCTGCCATGGACTCATCCAGGCAGTGGACCGTGTACTCAGAACCTTCCAGCGTAACCGTGATGGTTCCCGGCGTCAGCGTGATGGCGTTTGCCAGCATTGCCTTTCCCGCCCGGGTCCGCAGATCCGTGTGGAAGTGAACCAGCGCGGGCTCTATCTCCTCCTTCTGGGTCAGAATCAGGTGGATCGCGTTCACATTGGCCCTGACAATCTCCACCACCAGCAGACGACAATATTTCAGCAGCAGAAAAATATTCTTATAGATTCTTACCTCTTTGGCAAGGCTGTAATCCACAAACTTACAGGAAAAAGCCAGCAGCGCACCTGCAATGACTGCTCCAAAAACACAGATCTCCAGAGTTACCCTTCCATTGAAGATAATCCACAGCAGAAAATATATCAAGAACACAGCGCACCTCCCTGCCGATGTTTTCCATTTCCCCACCGGCTTTCCAGATATCCGTGTATTATTTTAGCACAATTTTCCTCAATGTAAAGCCTTTTGGGCACACCGCCGGAAAATATACCGTGAAAACAGGGCGCTGAACTGTTACTGAAAAATGCTGCAACGCCCTAAATTACAGGCATCGCAGCATCAAGAGTGTCATTATGATTTTTTCCTGTGCTCTTCTATTTTGCAGGTGTGTTCTTTGCTTTTGTTTTGAATAAGTCTTGCCACCTCTGTATGTTTTCCTGCAGACACCGCGCGGACAAATTCTTCGCGCACCTCCTCATTGGGAATATAAACAGGTCTGCTGTCAATATCATAGGCCAGATAACCCAGATGGACTAACAGTGTGAGAACATCGTCCCTGCACTGGATCGTGGTCTCCGACTGAGTCCAGTAACTGCCAATCCGTTTTCGCTGTATGGCCTCCATCACTGACTTGGGGCTGTAGATATGCACGCCATCCCCCATCCTATACCCATCATACCATTTGCGGATCTCATCGAAAGCAATCCTCGAGCCCGTGCACAGCTCCTGCACCTCCTGCTGTGTAAAACCCACAAACTCTTCCAATGGTTCCGGCTGCGTCATAGTATATTCCCGAAAATCTGTCATGGCAGAATGGGTACCGTATTTCTTGATGGGCAGAATTCCCGTCATATACGCCGCCTCTATCATCTTATCCGTCTTTCCACTGTTTTTAAACAATCCTCGTAAAAGCCGGATATAGGATTCCTGCAGCATGCTGTCTCTCTTGTCTTCACGAAACAACGCATCCCATTCATCAATAATAAAGATAAATTTGTGTCCTGTGGCCTCTGCTATACCATAAAGCATATTGGGCAGATCAGCCTCCCTCTCCACATTCGGGTAAGCAGCGCTCAGTTCCTCAATGACTCTGGCCTCCAGGTTGATAACAATATTGGGTATCTCACCTTTGATGAACGCATCCGAAGTAAACTCTGTAATATCTAAATAGATTACATCATATTGATTCAGATATTCATCAAAAGATTTGTCTGCAGAAATCTTCATCCCCTCAAACAGCTCCCGCGAACAGCAGCTTCTGTCATAATAGGCACACAGCATTTTCGCCGCAAATGACTTTCCAAACCGGCGCGGCCTGCTGACACAAGTCAGTTTGTCGGAAGTTCCCAGAGTGCCATTGACAAAGGAAATCATTCTCGTCTTGTCCACATAATTACTTTTTCTGATGGATGCAAAGCCGGCATTTCCCACATTCAAGTATTTACCCATGCGAAATATCATCCCTCTTCCATGTATTCTCTATAATCCGCTTCACAGGAAAACAGCATATACAATCCATTCACCCATCCCATATAGCCCTCCGAAGTGTTATACCCTTTCATATGCTTCCTCCTCTCTCAAATTCAGCCTGCAGCTGTTTCTGAGAAAAAATTTAACACATTATAAGGGTAATAAAACTCCCTTAAAGACCACACTGGAGCGGCAGATCTGCCTCCGTCTGCCCATCTTCTCCGGATATCAGGCTTCCTTCCCTTCCACAGGTATCAAAACCTTCATCTCCGCTAAAAGCTCTTCCGTCCTGCCCAGGAGCAGCAGGGCGTCCGTCTCCACCAGCTCTGTTTTCTTATATTTATAGGTAAAGAACGGCGCGCCGTAAGCGGTAAAGGCAAGATCTTTTCCATGCTTTTTCAACAGCCCCGGGATCTTCTCCGGATCCACCCCGGCATCCGGCCGAAAGGTAAAAGTGATCCTGCCGTTCTTGCCCTTTACCTCCGTCATCCCCAGCCCGTGGGCCGCCACCCGGATCAGAGCAATCCGCAGCAGATTGTCCACGGACTTGGGGATCTCTCCGAAGCGGTCCAGAAGCTCATCCTTCATGTCATCCCGCTCTTTCTGGTTTTCAATGCCCGCAATACGCTTGTAGATATCCAGCTTCTGAACCTCATTCACAATGTAGGAAGGAGGGATAAAAGCGTCCACATCCAGGTCGATGAGGGTGGCAAAATCCTCCGCAGGCCCGCCTCCTTTCAGGGTCCGCACCGCCTCGTTGAGCATCTTGCAGTACAGGTCATAGCCCACGGCCTCCATGTGCCCGTGCTGCCGCACGCCCAGAAGATTGCCCGCCCCCCGGATCTCCAGATCCCGCATGGCAATCTTAAAACCGCTGCCCAGATCCGTGAATTCCCGAATGGCAGCCAGACGTTTTTCCGCCACCTCCTTGAGCATCTTATCCCTCTTATACATAAGGAAGGCATAGGCGCTGCGGTTGGAGCGCCCCACCCGCCCCCGGAGCTGATAGAGCTGGGACAGCCCCAGGTTGTCGGAGTCGTGGATAATCATGGTGTTCACATTGGAGATGTCCAGCCCTGTCTCAATGATGGTGGTGGATACAAGCACATCCAGCTCCCCATTGATAAAGTCCAGCATGATCGCCTCCAGCTCATCCTCCTTCATCTGCCCATGGGCGTAGGCCACCTGAGCCTCCGGCACCAGGGCCGCAATCTGGGCGGTCACATCGGCAATACTGCTCACCCGGTTGTACACATAGTACACCTGGCCCTGACGGGCCAGCTCCCGGCAGATGGCCTCCCGCACCATCTCCTCGTTGTACTCGCAGACAAAGGTCTGGATTGGCTGCCTGTCCCCGGGAGGCTCCTCCAGAACGCTCATATCCCGGATACCGATCAGGCTCATGTGCAGGGTCCGGGGGATGGGCGTGGCCGTCAGGGTCAGCACGTCCACATTCTCCTTCAGCCTCTTGATCTTCTCCTTGTGAGCCACCCCGAACCGCTGCTCCTCGTCTATGACCAGAAGGCCCAGATCCTTGAACACCACATCCTTGGACAGCACCCGGTGGGTGCCGATGAGGATGTCCACAAGGCCCTTTCGCAGATCCTCCACGGTCTTGCGGATCTCTCCCCCACTGCGGAAACGGCTCATCAGATCCACCCGGATAGGATAGTCCTTCATGCGCTGGAGAAAATTGGCATAGTGCTGCTGGGCCAGGATGGTTGTGGGCACCAGATAGACCACCTGCTTGCCCTCCTGCACCGCCTTGAACGCTGCCCGAATGGCAATCTCCGTCTTGCCGTATCCCACATCCCCGCAGATCAGCCGGTCCATAATTTTCCCGCTCTCCATATCCGCCTTGGTGTCTGAAATTGCCGCCAGCTGATCCTCCGTCTCCTCAAAGGGAAACATCTCCTCAAACTCCCGCTGCCACACGGTGTCCTTCTCAAACTGGTAGCCCTGGCTCTTCTGGCGCACCGCGTACAGCTCCACCAGATCCTGGGCCACCTCGTTGACGGCGCTGCGCACTTTGGTCTTGGTGCGCTCCCACTCCTTGGTGCCCAGTTTGTTGAGCTTGGGCTTCTTGGCCTCTGCGGAGGCATATTTCTGGATCACATCAAGACCGGTGGCAAGCACATACAGATTGCCCCCATCCCGGTACTCTATCTTGATATAGTCCTTGACCACGCCCTCCATCTCCACCTTCTCAATCCCCCGGTAGATGCCCAGGCCGTGGCTCTCATGCACCACATAATCCCCCACCTTCAGCTCGTTGAAATCCTTGATCTTCTGCCCCTGGTAGAGTTTCTTCGCCTTTCTCTTTTTCTTTTCCGCGCCGAAGATATCCGTCTCCGACAGCACCACAAACTTTAACAGCGGATACTCAAATCCCTTGTCCACATGCCCGTAATAAGTTACCACTTCCCCGGGCTGTACCTCCCGCATAGGGTCCTCGGTGTACACCGCCGACAGCTCCTGATCCCGCAGATCCTCCGCCAGACGCCTGGCCCTGGTGCGGGAACCTGACAGAAGCAGCACCCGGCAGCCGTTCTTCCGGTACATCTTCAGATCCTTCAAAAGGGCCTCAAAGCTGTTGTTGTAGGAGGCCACATTCCTGGCCGAGATATCCGCCTTCAGATCCGCCTTAAAATACCCCTTGGACTCCATGGTGGCTATTGTCACCACACAGCTGCGCTGGAGCCTGGCCGCCACCTGCTCCCCGCTGTAGAGCAGGTTCATCTGGCCCGGCAGGATATACCCCTTCTCCGCCCGCTGCTTCATGCTCTCGGAAAATTCCAGCTCCACCGCCTGGGCCTGCTCCCGGACCCTGGCGGGCTCCTCCACGAAAAACAAGGGCTTCAGATTCCCTCCCGCCCGCAGGAAAAGCTCCGGCAGCGTCACCGTATCCTCATAAAAATAGCGGATATATCCCTCCAGATTCACCTTGGTGCGAAACTCCAGAAGCGCCTCCTTCAGCTCCCGGATCTGAGCGGAAATCCGGCCTGCCTCCTCTGTCCGGAAAGAGTCTCTGAAAATCTTCTGCTGCCTGGCCGCCTCCTCCTGCAGCTTCTCCAGCCCCGCCCGTATGCGCCCTTCCTCCAGCACAAATTCCGTGGCCGGAAACACGCAGATGCTCTCCAGTTTTTCTATGGAGCGCTGGCTGAGCACATCAAAGCTGCGGATGGACTCCACTTCTTCCCCCCACAGCTCCACACGGTAAGGATTCTCCTCCGTGAGGTCAAAAATGTCCACAATGCCGCCCCGGACAGAAAACTGCCCGGGACTTTCCACCTGGGGCACCTTCTCATATCCCATGTCCACCAGGCGGCGGGCAAACGCCTTCTCCTGCACCAGGCTCCCCAGGCCCAGATCCAGGATGTCTTTCTCCCTGTCCCACATGGCCAGGGGCGTCATCAGAGCCGCATAGGTAGTCACCACCGTGACGGGCTTTCTCTCCATCAGCCTCCGCAGCACCTTCACCCTCTCCCTGACCAGCTGGTTGCCGTGGATATCCGCCTGGAAGAAGATCAGATCCTTGGCAGGAAAGAGCATGACATTCCTATCATAGAACTTGTACTCCTCATAGATCTCCCTGGCCTTCAGATCGCTGTAGGTGACGATGACTTTGGTGCGGACCCCCTCGCTGAGCCCATAGATCATATGCAGCTTCTGAGAGTCCACACACCCGGTCAGGGATACCACGTATGAGGCCCCGTCGGAAAGCGTTCCCCCCACCCCCGGCTGTCCGCCGGCAGTTCGTATGCCCTTCCTCAGCAGCTCCTTGATGCTGCCATATTCCGCCAGTTCCCGGAGCGGTGCCAGTAATGCCTGCATTGTCTGCCTCCTATATTTCCGGCGCGGAAACGCCCTTCCGTACCCCGCCTCCCTCGTCCTGAGCTTTTTTTACGCTGTTATATTGATTCATGGCGGCATCCGGCCCCTGGGCAAGGATTGCGCGGATGGCATCCGCCGCCCGGGCCTCAGTCTCATCCATCGCCTTCCTGTCCTGGGCAGAAAAACGCCCCAGCACATGGTCCACCAGATCCCACCCTCTGGGCTTCTCCCCCACGCCGATCTTTACCCGGATAAAGCTGTCGTGGCCCAGATTGGCAATGATGTTTTTCAGGCCATTATGCCCTCCCGCGCTGCCCTTTTTGCGGATCCGCATCTGCCCCACATCCAGACTGATGTCATCGGAGATCACAATCAGCTCCGTGGTCTGGTCCACCTTATAATATTCCGCCAGCGCCCTGACACTCTCCCCGCTGAGGTTCATAAAAGTCTGAGGCCTGGCCAGGACACATTTCCGCCCCTCCACAGTCCCCTTCCCTATGACGGCCCTGTGCTTTTTCTCCAAAACGGAGATATTCTCCTGGGCCGCCAGAATGTCAATGACGTCAAATCCCACATTGTGCCTGGTCCCGGCATATTCCTTTCCAGGATTTCCAAGTCCTACTATAATATACATAATTCATCCCCCTGATTGTGGTGTTATTATAATAAAAATGCCCGGAAAAGTAAAGACCGGAGAGGACTTAAAAAATGCCATGGCTCCGGCCGCCATGGCATTTCGCTGTCCTGTTACTGGCTCTATTCCACATCCGGCTCCAGCAGAGCCTTCTCATAGCTCTCCAGAATAATCTTCTGGACAACCTCCCTTGTGTAGGAATTAATCGGATGCGCAATGTCCCTGTACTCCCCGTCTGCCGCCTTCTTGCTGGGCATTGCAATAAACAATCCCTTGTCCCCCTCGATCACCTTGATATCATGAATCACAAACTCATCGTCCAAGGTAATAGACACAATCGCCCTCATCTTGCCTTCCCTTGCAATTTTACGTACTCGAACATCTGTAACCTTCATCTGTTACCCTCCTTTAATAAAAACCATTATGCGGACGGTATAGTTGAGTCAGCCATGCCATTATGTCGAGCGTCCGCTCCATAGAAACGATTGTACAAGTACCTCATCCTGCCGGCCAGGGCGGGCAGGACATGAGACAAGACAATATTCCCACACGCTACATTGTATATCTCTCATTGCGTTCTACCACAATGCGGATATCCCCATTTTCCCCTGTGAAGCGGGAATTTGCACGAATGGTGCCGCGGCTTTCTACGATGCAGTTTTCTATGTATGTGTTATCGCCGATATAGACATCATTCAATATAATGGAATTCCTGATAACACAGTTGTTTCCGATATAGCTCTTCTTGAAGACCACGGAGTTCTCCACCACTCCATTTACGATACAGCCGCTGGAAAGCAGGCTGTTCTTCACACTGGTACCCACATTGTACTTTGCAGGTGCAAGGTCGTCAACTTTTGAATAAATATCCGGATACTGCTTAAAAAAATAATCCCTCACCTCAGGTTTCAGGAAATCCATATTGGTTCCATAGTAGTCCTCTACGGAGGCAATGTTCCTCCAGTAATCTTTTATCTTATAGCCGTACATCCGCTTCAGATCTTTGTAGCGGATCAGCACATCCCTCACAAAATCATATCTGTCCTCCTCCTGGCACCTCTCGATCATCTCTATGAGCTGCCGCCTGCGGAGAATGTATATGCCGCAGGAGATCACCCGGGATTTGGCCATCAGAGGCTTCTCCTCGAACTCCTCAATACGGCACTCCTCGTTCATGCGGACGGTGCCGAACCGTTCCACACTGCCCTGGGGGCCCATGTCCCGGCAGACCACCGTGATATCCGCTTTTTTAGCAATATGGTATTCCAGCATTTTGTTGAAATCCATCTTGTACACACAGTCCCCGGAGGCAATCACCACATAGGGCTCGTGACTGCTCTTCAGGAAGGAAAGATTCTGGTAAATGGCATCCGCCGTGCCCCTGTACCAGCTGCTGTTATCCGCCGTCACCACGGGAGTGAACACGAAAAGCCCTCCCTGCTTGCGGCCGAAATCCCACCATTTGGAAGAACTCAGGTGCTCGTTCAGGCTCCTGGCATTGTACTGGGTGAACACCGCCACCTTCTGAATATGGGAATTCGCCATATTGCTCAGGGTAAAGTCTATGCTCCGGTAGCTTCCCGCAATGGGCATGGCACAGATGGCCCTGTTTCGGGACAGTTCCCGCATCCTGCGGTTGTTGCCCCCCGCTAAAATGATTCCGATTGCCCTCACTGCTGTTCACCTACCTTAATCAATGTACCGCCCCCTGCCAGACAGGAGTTCGGATAGTCCTCCTGGGTGGTGGGACCGAAGATAACCGAGTTCTTGCCCACTGTGATCCCGGCGGGTATGACGCTCCTCTCCCCCACTGTGACAATGCCATGGTTGTAGATATGGGGGGCTGTGTCGTTCTCCGCCTCTTCCCCTATCCCCAGACGTGTGCCCGGGCCGATCTCCACATCCTCCGCCACAATGGCTTTGTACAGCTCACAGTTTTCTCCTACACAAGTGTGGTTCATTACAATGGAATCCCTGACCACAGCATTTTTTCCGATAATGACACCACAGCCTATGACAGAATTGTACACCTGCCCGTATACTTCTGTGCCCTCCCCTATGATGCTGCGCTCCACCACACTGTCCCCCGAAAAATACTGGGGCGGCTGTATCTCACTCTTAGTGTAGATCTTCCAGAACTCCTCGTACAGGTTAAACTCCGGCACAATGTCGATGAGCTCCATGTTGGCCTCCCAGTAAGAGTGCAGGGTTCCCACATCCTTCCAGTAGCCCGAGAACTCATAGGCGTAGAGGGAAGCCCCCTTTCTGTGGCAGTACGGGATCACATGCTTGCCGAAATCCAGCGCCGGCTGGCTGGCCATGGACATCAGGGCCTTCTTCAAGGTCTCCCAGTTGAAAATATAGATTCCCATACTGGCCAGATTGCTCCTGGGATGTTTTGGCTTTTCCTCAAACTCTGTGATCTTCCTGTTCTCGTCAGCTATCATAATGCCGAATCTGCCGGCCTCCTCCAGAGGCACCGGCATCACCGCGATGGTGACTTCTCCCCCGCAGGACTTGTGAAAATCCAACATGATCTCATAGTCCATCTTATAGATGTGATCCCCTGAGAGGATCAGCACATAGTCCGGGTGGAAACTCTCCATATATTCCAGATTCTGGTAGATGGCGTTGGCCGTGCCTGTGTACCACTCACTGTTGGAAAGCTTCTCATAGGGCGGCAGCACCGTCACACCTCCGATATTCCGATCCAGATCCCAGGGGATCCCGATGCCGATATGGGTGTTCAGCCGGAGAGGCTGGTACTGGGTCAGCACCCCCACCGTGTCCACGCCCGAATTGATGCAGTTGGAGAGGGGAAAATCAATAATGCGATATTTCCCTCCAAAGGATACCGCCGGCTTCGCCATCTTGGACGTGAGCACTCCCAGCCGGCTGCCCTGCCCCCCTGCCAGAAGCATGGCAATCATTTCTTTTTTAATCATCTCCGCACCCCCCTGCAGTCCAGTACTGGCTTTAAAAGCATTATAGCATACGTTTTTGCAAAATGGAATATTATCTGCTCAAAAAACTTATCCCTTCCACCATTTTCTATGAAAATCCAACATATTTTTCTACCGGCCTTAGAAGACGTTTGTCCATTAGTGCCAATTTTTCTTCCAGTTTTTCCCATTCGCCTCCTACATTTTAGACATTTTTTAATCCATATTCCCTTCTGCGATTTTTCAATTGTTTTTTCAGAGAATACTGCTTATAATATATAGTAACAAAAATTTATAGAAAAGGAAGTGCATCCCATGTATAAACTTGATTTTTCCCACCCCTGTTCCCTGTATTTTGTAGGCATCGGGGGCATCAGCATGTGCTGCCTGGCGGAGCTGCTGGCGGACGCCGGATTCCGGGTTCAGGGTTCCGACCGGTCTAAGAGCCACCTGACAGATGTGCTGGAGTCAAAGGGCATCACCGTCCACATCGGACAGCGGGCTCAGAACATTCCACAGGATGTTGACTGTGCAGTCTTCACCGGCGCCATCCATCCCGACAACCCTGAGTACATCGCCGTCCAGGAGCGGAACATCCCCCGTCTCACCAGAGGGGAGCTTATGGGTCAGATCATGAAAAACTACCGTATCCCCATAGGCATCAGCGGCACCCACGGCAAGACCACCACCACTTCCATGGTAAGCGAGATCCTGCTGATGGCGGACACTGACCCCACTCTTTCCGTGGGGGGAATTCTCCGCAGCATCGGGGGCAATATGCGCATCGGAGGCAGGGAGTACTTTGTCACGGAAGCCTGCGAGTACACCAACAGCTTCTTAAGCTTCTCCCCCAGAATCGGCGTGATCCTGAATATTGATGAGGATCACCTGGACTTCTTTAAAGACCTTGACGACATACGTCATTCCTTCCGCCGCTATGCACAGCTGCTGCCTGCCGACGGCTGTCTGATTATCAACGGGGAGATTCCTCACCTGGAGGAGATCACCCAGGGGCTGGAATGCTCCGTAATCACTTTCGGCGGCAGTCCCGCCTGCGACTACCATCCCCTTCAGACCACCTACAACCAGGATGGTTGCGCCTGTTTCAGCCTTCAGGGGAAAGGACGGTCCCTGGGGCAGTTCACCCTGCAGGTGCCCGGAGAACACAATCTGTACAATGCCCTGGCCGCGGCTGCCCTGGCGGACCTGCTGTCCATAGACACTGACGTCATCCGGGATGCGCTTTATGGCTTCCGGGGAACGGACCGGCGCTTTGAGCACAAGGGAGACGTGGGCGGGGTCACTGTCATCGACGACTACGCCCATCACCCCACGGAGATCAGAGCCACCCTGAGCTCCGCAGCCAATATTCCCCACAGCACCCTCTGGTGTGTCTTCCAGCCCCACACCTACTCCCGCACCAAAACTTTTATGAAAGAGTTCGCCCAGGCCCTGTCCCTGGCGGACAAAGTGGTGCTGACCGAGATCTTTCCCGCCAGAGAGACGGACACCCTGGGCATCAGCTCCCGGGATCTGCAGCAGGAGATCCGCGCTCTGGGCCAGGAGTGCTTTTATTTTTCCACTTTTGATGAGGTGGAAAACTTTCTGCTGAAAAACTGCATAAAGGGTGACATGTTGATAACTATGGGGGCAGGGGACGTGCATAAAATCGGGGAAAATCTGCTTGGAACGTAGTTATCCACATTATCCACAGTCAGAAGGGTGGATATCCTCCCTTCCCGCCTGTGGGTATCTCTGCTCCGGCGGTGGATAATTTTCGCCTCCGCCAGGGCAGATTTCCAACATTTTCACATTTTTATCCACTTATCCACATTTTCCACATTTTCTGCCTTTTTCTGTCCTCCGACAAAAGCCTTGATTTTTTCGGGAAATTTCACTATTTCCTTTTCAAATCCCTTATGATATACTCTGTGTACCAAGTCTGGAAGGAGAGTGCAGCCAATGTCGGGGTTGACAGTTTATACGGACCGCCACGCAGGTTCCACCGTGGTATCCAATCTTTTTATTGATGAATATATGAAGGACGCCAATGACGCGCAGCTGAAGATCTATCTTTATCTGCTGCGGATGATGCATGCCCGGCAGGGCACCAGCGTCTCCGACATTGCGGACAGGTTCAACCACACTGAGAAGGACGTTCTGCGGGCTCTCCAGTACTGGGAAAAGCGCGGGATCCTGGAGCTTGACTACGACAGCAGCCGGAACCTGTCGGGAATCCACGTCCATGATCCGGGGCAGGCTTCCCGCCGGGAAGAGTCCTGTGACAGCAGGCCGGCCCAGAACCAGGTGCAGGGCCCCTGGACCCGCATGACGGGAACGGGGCAGCCTCTGAGCCAGAGCTGTTCTGTGTCCGGGGACCAGTCCGAGGACACTGCGCAGACCCATTTCCAGACAGAAGAGAAAGAATCCCGCACCGGCAAGGCAGCTTCCCAGGTTCTGCCGGAGGCCTCCTGCTATGAAAAGCCCACCTACTCGGCGGACCAGCTGCAGGCGTTCAAGAACCGTCAGGATACCGCCCAGCTTCTCTTTATCGCAGAATCCTACATCGGAAAGCCCCTTACCGCCTCCGAGATGAAAGCCATCCTCTATTTTACGGACGTGCTTCACTTCTCCGACGACCTGATAGACTATCTGATTCAGTACTGTGTGGACAGGGGAAAGAAGGATTTCAAATACATAGAAAAAGTTGCCCTGAACTGGGCGCAGGAAGGTATCACCTCCCCGGGGGACGCTCAGAAACATGCCTCCCGCTATGACAGGAATGTGTACACCATTATGAACGGCCTGGGCAAGAGCAGCTCCCCCACCACCCGGGAGATGGAATACATCCTCCGCTGGACAAAGGACTATGCCTTCACCACGGACATTATCATCGAGGCCTGCGAGCGCACGGTTCTGGCCACGGACAAGCACCGTTTCGAGTATGCGGATGGCATTCTGAGCAGCTGGAAACGCCAGAATGTTCACCACAAATCGGACATTGCAAAAGCTGACCAGATGCATCAGCAGAAAAAGAAGGGCACCTCAGGCCAGCCCCAGGCAAAGCAGGGCGCAAACCGGTTCAATCAGTTTACCCAGAACCAGTATGACTTCGCACTCCTGGAGCAGGAACTCATCAGCAACTGAGAAACAGGGAAGGCAAGGAGAACATTGTGGCACTGAGCAACCCCCAGTACGAATCCATCATAAAAAAATATGAGCGCCAAAGAGACGCCGCAAGGGACCTGTCGGAAGCCCGGCGGAAGCAGGTCTGTGACACCATCCCGGGTTTTCGGGAGCTGTCCGACTCTGTCAGCTCCCTGTCGGTGGCAAGTGCCAGGCAGCTTCTGGACGGGGACCAGGAGGCTCTTCCCAGACTGCACCGGCGGCTTAAGGAGATCTCCGCCAGCCAGCGGCGGCTTCTGGCGGAACACGGATTTCCTCCGGACTATCTGGACCCTGTCTACCGCTGTGCCCAGTGCCAGGACACGGGATATGTGCTGACGGAAAAGGGCCTGAGAGAAAAATGCCGTTGTTTCCGGCAGCAGGAGATCTCTCTTCTCTACGCCCAGTCCCACATCCAGGAAATGGTGTCCAGGGAAAACTTCTCCACCCTCTCCTATGGTTACTACCAGGGGGAGGATTTGCGGCGCTTTGAAGCCGCCGTGAGAATCTGTCAAAAATTTGTAGAAAACAGTGGAGAAGTCTACCAAAATCTCTTTTTTTATGGTACAGTAGGGACGGGGAAAAGTTTTTTGTCAGGCTGTATTGCGGACGAGCTGCTCCGAAAGGGCTGTTCCGTGCTGTACTTCAGCGCCTCGGGCCTTTTTGAGACACTGGCCCGGCACTCTTTTGATCCCAAGTCAAAGGGGACGCTGCAGGACCTGTACGAAGATCTTCACGGCTGCGACCTGCTGATCATCGACGACCTGGGCACGGAAGTCACCAACAGTTTTGTGACCTCACAGCTGTTTTCCTGTCTCTGCCAGAGGCATCTGGGCAGGAAATCCACACTGATCTCCACCAACATCAACCTGGAAGAGCTTCGGGATCGATACTCCGACAGAATTTTTTCCCGGGTGACAAGCGGCTTCACCCTGTGCAGGCTCACAGGCCCGGACATCCGCATCCTGAAAAAGCGCCTGGCCAATACATCTTCTACCGCTTAATACTGGCAACCGTAGGACAGAGGGCAGACCCCTCTGATGACGAAACCGTTCCTGTGCCCCTGGCCCATTTGGGAGATCCGGGGCAGCTCTCCGGAAGAAAGGCGCCGGGAACACAAATTAGGAGGACATTCGTATGGGCAACCGCGAAGAAAAACGGAACTTGGAAACCATTCCTGTGGGTTCACTGGGAATGATCGCGCTGGAAGGCTTCCGGCCCTTTGCAGAAAAGATTGACCAGTACCTTGTAAAATGGAGAGCGGAGAGGGAGAGCGAGCACAAGGACTCCCTGGCCTTTTCCGGCTACCAGAGGGATTCCTACCTGCTCAAGACAAAAGTTCCCCGGTTTGGTTCCGGGGAAGCCAAGGGAATGATCCTGGAGTCAGTGCGGGGCACGGATCTGTACCTGCTGGTGGATGTGTGCAATTACTCCATGACCTACTCCCTGTGCGGAAGCGAAAACCATATGTCACCTGACGACCATTACCAGGATTTAAAGCGCCTTATCGCCGCTGTGGGAGGCAAGGCCCGCCGCATCACGGTGATTATGCCTTTCCTCTATGAGAGCCGCCAGCACAAACGTACCTCTAGGGAGTCCCTGGACTGCGCCCTGGCACTGCAGGAACTGGTGCAGATGGGTGTGGACAACATTATCACTTTTGACGCCCATGACCCCCGGGTCCAGAACGCCATTCCCCTCCATGGTTTCGAGACCGTACAGCCGGCCTACCAGTTTATCAAGGGCCTTCTGAGGAATGACAAGAAGCTGAAGCTGGATTCAGACCATATGATGGTCATCAGTCCCGACGAGGGCGGCATGAGCCGGGCCATCTACATCGCCAATGTGCTGGGTCTGGACATGGGTATGTTCTATAAGAGGCGCGACTATACCAGGATTGTAAACGGGCACAACCCCATTGTGGCACATGAATTTCTGGGAACCAGCGTGGAGGGCAAGGACATGATCATTATTGACGACATGATCTCCTCCGGTGAGAGCGTTCTGGAAGTGGCCGCCGCCTTAAAGGAGCGCAAGGCCGCCAAGATATTTGTCTTTGCCACCTTCGGTCTCTTCACCGCCGGGCTGGACAAGTTTGACAAGGCCTACCAGAAGGGACTCATAGACAAGGTTCTCACCACCAACCTGATCTACCAGACACCGGAGCTTCTGAAACGGGAATGGTATATCAACTGTGACATGAGCAAATATGTGGCCTACATCATTGACACCTTAAACCACGATTCCTCCATCAGCGACCTGCTGAATCCCAACGAGAGAATCCAGAATGTGGTGGGAAGATACAGGAGGGGCGAGCTGTAATACAGCTGCCCCTCTCTTTTTATGCCCCTCACGCACAATGTGCCCCATCCTTTCGCCTTAAGGGCAAAAAGTTGGGGCACATTTATCAGATTCCAGTATAAGAATCGTACAGCGTGACAATATTTTCCTGTGCGTCATAGATGGTGATTTCACCGCAGTCAATGGGGAGTACCACGACAAAAGGTTTTTCCGGATCCACCGGGATCTCACTGTTTCCTGCTTCGATCCTGCTCACCCTGTCATGGTTCATGGACAGAAGGGCAATGCCCTTATTCTCAAAAATGACCCCTTTCACCCCTTCGGTCATATAGGCGTCGCTGCCGCCCTGTCCAAAGAAATATCCGTAAGACATGCCCTCTCTGGTGAGATAGATGGAATAAGTACAGTCCGCTTTGTCCGTGTCATAGAAAAGCATGGCACAGATATCTTCGTTTACAGCCTGGGCAACCTCCCACCCATTCTCAATATTCTGCCTTTTTCTGGCGTCCTTTTCAAGCCCTCCCTTTGAAACCCCGACAATATCTGCCTGCCATACAATCAAAACAGCCAACAGCAAAATCAGCACAATGCCCGCAGCAATGGAAAATTTTTCCAACTTCATCCTTATACCTCCGATTTACCAGGAACTCTCAGAAGAACTACAGTTCCTTACCTACATTTCTGAACATCATCTGACATATTTTACCACAGTTCCCCCCGTTCGTCCAGATGCAGTGTTATCTTACATATCTCACATAAGTGATAAACTGATTCCCGTTTTCCTCAAACCAATCTCTGGAATCGTTCATGCCCATCCGGCGAATGGTTCCCGTGAGAGGATTCAGGATCACCGTATTCAGGTCATTGAAACCCACAATCAGCACGGCGGAGCCATCCTCCATCAGAGCCAGCACAGGAATATCCCGGTTCACATAGTACAGCACCGCGTCCAGGCTGCACCCTGTGAGATCCAGCACCTCCGCCTCCTCCAGGTTGTCCTCCAGAATCCGGCAGGCCTTCTCTCCCCGGTCCAGGAAGTTCTGGGTGTTCCTGCTGATGCCCTCATAGGCCAGCATGGTGTCCAGGCACACGGCCAGGGCGCTTCGCTCCCCGGTGGCCGAAGCCTCCTTGATGGTGCCGATCTGTTTCTGGTGAACCCGGTTTCCCTTCAGCCACACAGGCACACCCTTCTCATCCACCACCACTCCCGACACAGAGTAGGCCAGATTCACCGCCCGGGCAGGGGAGATAAAGATTCCGTCAATCCCATTGGGACCATACACATAATACCGCCCGGTCTTCCCCTCCGGCAGCAGAATCTGCCTGCCACCCTCATAGACCACCTCTTTAGGAGTCAGCACCTTCAGCGACTTACTGTCAATCTCCTTTCTCACCTGGATCTGCACATAGCGCTTGTACCTTTCAATGTCCACGGCGGCTATGACGTTCTTTCCCGACTCCGCCTCTGTGTTGTTCATAATCTGGTCAGGCTCCAGCTCCCGGTAGGCCCCGGACTCCAGCCGCCGTACCCGTTCCAGGGTGATCTGGTTCTCCGATACAATGCAGTCCGTCACATAGACCCCTTCCTGGCTGTATTCTTTTAAAAGCTTTCCGGAAGAAGTACAGATGCACACCTTGTACATGGGATAGAATATGCCCCCGCTGCCGTCCTCCGCCACATCCTGGGCATAGGCCACCCCGTATATAATATCCTCCTCCATAAATCCCAGAGGCCGCACCACCTCACCGGGGCCGGCGGAGATAATCTTAAGGGTATCCGTGCTCATATTCCTGATATGCACGGCCTCGCTGTTATAGATGTCCTCCCCCTGGGGCCATACTGCGATCCTGCGGTTCCCCGACACCAGCAGTCCTCCGTCCTGGTCCACCTCCAGAAGGCAGGTGTAGGTCCGCTCTGCCAGGTCGATCCTGTACAGGGCGCTGTTCAGGGTAAGGTAGAGCCTCTGGTCCCGGTTCAGATACAGAAGTTCCTCCATCTCCGCCGCCAGCACCGAATAGGACCTGTCATAGGGAATATACAGAAGTTCCTCCGTGGTATTGTATTCGCTGTTGTAAGTGTAGAGCTGAACTCCCACCTCCCCCTCGTGCCTTCCTCTGTTCATATAGCCATACACGGCAAACCACACACTGCCGCCCTCGTCCACATCCAGTATCCTAATGTCATGGCTGTCATACATGGTTCTGGGATCCGCGTTCTCCCTGTCATAAAACCGGAAGAGCACCGTCAGCTCATTGGTGGTCACATTATAGCTGAAGAGCTGCCCGGCCTCCTGGAATACAATGCAGTTGCCGTCCTTGCTCTCCATCATAGGCACGTCCATCCCTGTGATGCCAAGGAGGATCTTGTCATTGGCGCACATTCTCTCCTGGTCCGGAATCTGGGTCATGGTGCGCTCATAGTCCAACAGGTATGTCCTGTCTGTAGTGTAGCGTATGCGGAAGTATTCCCGCACTTTGTAGTAAGCCTTTCCCCCTTCATCCAGTGTGGATACCATATAGTCCAGCAGCACCGAAGCCGTCTGGGAGGCAATCTCCTTCAGCTGTATGGAGACTGCCCCCTCCTGGGTCACATTCAGATCCCCCCAGGTGATCTGCTGAAAGCTGCTGTGGATATTCACCTTGTGAAAGGAACTGTTGTCCTCCAGACGGGAGTTGGTCTCCAGATACATGGTCAGCTCCTGGGCCGCCTCTTTGTCATAGAGCTTCTCATGAAAGTCCAGGCAGTAGTTCAGTTTTTCTCCCCCGTAGAGCTGGTCACTCCACACCACCCTGGTATAATAGGCAATCTCCCTGCCTTCTGCCAGCTGCAGCAGGATGGTGAGGGAATACTCCGTATCCTTCTCAATCAGATCCTTCAGGGACAGTTCCCCTCTGATTCTGTCCCCGTCCAGAGTGTAGTCTGTGACGGGGGTGTTCTCAATAAGCCTTCTGCCGTCTGCGCTTCTGACCTCAATGGATATGCCGGCCACCTCTGCCCCGTAGGTGTCCACCGCAAAGCCCGTGTTGCGGCTCTCCCCCAGCACTGTCACCGTGTCTCTCTGAAAGGCAGGGTCCATGCCCTGGCTGTATCCATGAAGCTGATTGTACTCCATGCCCTCCATGTCCATAACCACCATGGGCAGGGTGGCAGGGGCCATCTCCATGGTCAGGTTGTCATGCCCCTTGTTCATCATCTTGCTCACCACCACCAGGGACACCAGAAACACGGTGACAAACACAATAGACTTGACCACAGTTTTAATCATAGAAGCTCCTTCAAAGCAGGATTCACATGCAGAAATTCCGCCATCCGGTCAAGGCCTGCACCGGAGGTCCCAGGGCGCATGCGGGAGGATTTTACCGCCCGAATCATAAGGTTCTTGGGGGTGTGCTCCATGTCAATAAACTCCACGATCTGGGTGTCATAGCCCCTCTGCTCCAGCATCTCCGCCCGCAGGGCATCCGTCACCAGAGCCGCCATGCGCTCCTTCAGCAGCCCGTATTTCAGCAGGGGCTGCAGGGTGTCACAGTGGATCTGGCCGTTGAGTTCATGCTGACAGCAGGGCACCGCCATCACCACGGCGGCCCCCCACTTCACCGCTTTCTCCAGGGCATAGTCCGTGGCCCTGTCGCAGGCGTGGAGGGACACCACCATGTCCACCCCGCCTTCCTCCTGCCAGCTGCCAATGTCCCCCACCTGAAAGTCCAGCCCCTCATATCCCAGCTCCGCCGCCAGAGCGCTGCAGCGGGCGATCACATCCGCTTTCAGATCCAGGCCCGTGACCCGGATGTCTCTGCGCTGTACCTGGTGCAGATAGTAGTACATGGCAAACGTCAAATAAGACTTCCCACAGCCAAAATCAATAATGCGGACCTGGCGGCCTGAAGGAAGCTTATCCAGTATATCCTCTATAAACTCAAGATAGCGGTTGATCTGGCGGAACTTGTCATATTTAGACCTGACCACCTGTCCCTGGGGAGTCTGAACCCCCAGGCCCACCAGGAAATCCACCGGCTCTCCCTCCGGCAGAATGTAGCGCCTGGCCCGGTTATGGGCCAGATCCCTCTCCCCTGTCTCCTGCTGAACCTCTTTGCGACGCCGTTTCAGGCTCACAGCTCCCTTTTTGCTCACCAGAACCGTGGCCTCCTCCCCCAGCGCAGCCACCTGGGCCTGCCGGAACAGCGTCTTTATATATTCCAGAAGCTTTTCCACCGCTTCCTCTTTTTCATAGTTAACATGGTACACTTTGGTCTCCCGGTAAAGAGTCTCCTGGAAACTCAAGGTTCCCTTAAGCAGCACCGGGCGGACTTTCACCTTCTCTGCCCGCTTCCTGTCCCGGGTGCCGCTGAGGGTTATCTGTATCAGATCCTCATTCAGTACCTGCAGGAAAAATTCTCTCAGTTCATCCATCATTTCTCAAAAAATATATTTCCCTCTGCGGCCGCCGTGGCGGCGTTTATACACTTCATTGCACAGCAGCACCTGGATCATGCTCTCCGCCGGCGGCTCCTCTTCCTCATTTTCCAGCACTTTCCGGATGGAACCGGCCAGGGCCTGCAGACTGCATCTGTCAGGATACTCGTCATAGATCATGCTGCCCTCATAGTCCGTTTTGTCCAAAATCTCCGCTATCCTCTTCTGGCAGCGCTTCACTTCACAGGGATAGGTCTGCTGCAGATACTCCAGATCCTGCAGCAGCGCAGCCTCCCTTTGCGGCGTGCACAGATCCGGATAGGTCATATAAAAAGGAAGGGGCCCATTCCAGCCCCTTGCCTTGTCTTCCTGCAGCGGCCGTAACAGCTTAGAATGAAATTCCATATGCATCCCTCTGGTTTTTTTAACAGCATATGCATGCTTTCATCCATTTGTTACCGCCCTGGACATTCCTTATTCATTTATTTCAGCACCTGGATCCGCGCCAGCGCCCTCAGCAGGGCGGTCTCGGCCTTGGCAATATCCGTGTTAGGCGCCTTGCCCTGAAGCCGTTTCTCGGCGCGCTCCCTGGCGGACCTGGCACGATCCGCGTCAACCTCCTCCGGCCACTCAATAATCTCGGCCAGAATGGTCACGCCCTCGGGCAGGATCTCCGCAAACCCCGCATGCAGAGCGGCTTTCTTCTCCGACTCCCGCTCTGTGATATTCAGCACACCGGGCTTTACGATCACCGTCATGGGGATATGTCCCGGCAGAATGCCGATCTCCCCCTCTGTGGTGTTAAACTCCACCATATCCACCTGATTCTCGTAGAAAACCCTGTCAGGAGTGACGATGCGCAGAAAAAAAGCATTTTTATCTGCCATAAACGCACCCCCTTACAGCTTCGCCAGGACATCGTCGATGCTGCCGGCATTCAGGAAATAGCTCTCCGGAACGTCGTCATGCTTGCCTTCCAGAATCTCCCTGAAGCCGCGGATGGTCTCGTTGATGGGCACATACTTGCCCTCCAGGCCGGTGAACTGTCCCGCCACGAAGAAAGGCTGTGACAGGAATCTCTGCACCTTACGGGCACGGGACACCACCAGTTTATCCTCCTCCGAAAGCTCATCCATACCCAGGATGGCAATGATATCCTGGAGCTCCTTGTACCTCTGCAGAATCTCCTGCACGCCCCGGGCTGTCTGGTAGTGCTCCTCGCCCACAATCCTGGGATCCAGGATACGGGAGGTGGACTCCAGAGGATCAACCGCCGGATAGATGCCCAGCTCCACAATGGAACGGGACAGCGCCGTAGTGGCGTCCAGATGGGCGAAAGTAGTGGCAGGAGCCGGGTCGGTATAGTCGTCCGCCGGCACATACACTGCCTGCACGGAGGTGATGGAACCGTTCTTGGTGGAAGTGATCCTCTCCTGAAGAGCGCCCATCTCCGTCTGCAGCGTGGGCTGATATCCCACCGCAGAAGGCATGCGCCCCAGCAGTGCGGACACCTCGCTGCCTGCCTGGGTAAAGCGGAAGATATTGTCGATGAACAGCAGCACGTCCTTGCCGCCCTTGTCACGGAAATACTCTGCCATGGTCAGGCCCGTAAGACCCACACGCATTCTGGCTCCGGGGGGCTCGTTCATCTGACCGAAGACCATGGTGGTCTTGTCGATAACCCCAGACTCCGTCATCTCATGGTAAAGGTCATTTCCCTCACGGGTGCGCTCTCCAACGCCTGTGAACACGGAATAGCCGCTGTGCTCCGTGGCAATGTTGCGGATCAGCTCCTGAATCAGGACGGTCTTGCCCACGCCGGCGCCGCCGAAAAGCCCGATCTTTCCGCCCTTCTGGTAAGGGCACAGCAGATCCACCACCTTGATGCCCGTCTCCAGAAGCTCTTTCTCCGTGGCCTGTTCCTCAAATTTCGGCGCGGGCCTGTGAATGGGTTCATAGGACACTCCCTGGGGCGCCGGTTTATTATCTATGGGCTGGCCCAGGACATTGAAAATCCGCCCCAGGGTCTTCTCCCCTACCGGAACGGAAATGGGTGCCCCCGTAGCGACCGCGTCCATTCCTCTCACCAGGCCGTCGGTGCTTCCCATGGCGATACACCTGACCGTGTCGTCTCCCAGGTGCTGGGAGACTTCCACGGTGAGCTCGCCGCCGTCTCTGGTAGGAATGAGAATCGCTTCGTTGATCTCAGGCAGTTTACCCTCATCGAAGCGGATGTCAAGCACCGCCCCGATGACCTGGGTAACTTTGCCTCTGTTTTCTCCTTCCATTTCTACCTCTCTTTCCTTTATAACACATTTAGGAATGACATTTCCTCACCCCAGCGCCTCCGCACCGGCTATAATCTCCGTCAGCTCCTGCGTAATGGAACCCTGGCGGGCTCTGTTGTACTTTAAGGTCAGGTCGCTGATGATCTCCTCCGCATTGCTGGTGGCATTGTCCATGGCCTGCATGCGGGCGCCGTTCTCACTTGCCACGGATTCCCTCAGGGCGCCGTAGATGAGGCTTGTGATGTATTTGGGTATGAGCATATCCAGCGCCTCTGTGTCCTCCGGCTCAAAGTTCATCACTGCGCCGGACTCCTGGGCCTGGTTCTCCTGCTGAGACTCTTCCTGGGAAACTCCCACCGGCAGAAGCCTCAGCAGGGTGGGAATATGGCTCACTGTATTCTTAAATCCTGTATATGCCAGGTAGATCTCCCCCACCTCGCCGGCCGCAAATGAGGACAGCAGCCGGGCGGACAGGGCCGCCGCATCTGCGTACACAGGGCTCTCCACGATGTCGCTGTCGCACTCCTTCACCTGGTAGCCCTGGCGCGCAAAAGTCTCCCGGCCCTTGTTGCCAAGACAGTAGAGCTCCAGATCCTCTTTCTTCCACTCCGGATGTCTGGTCACAAGCCTGGTAACATTGGAATTGTACCCCCCTGCCAGACCTCTGTTGGAAGTGATCACCACCACGGCTTTCTTCGGGGAACTGCCACTGGCCAGATACCTGTGCTCCACATGTCCCACCCGCTCCAGAATACTGTTCACGGTCTGGTACATGCTTGTGAAATAATCTTTGGAGCGTTCCGCGCTTGCCCTGGCACGCTGCAGCTTCACAGTGGACACCAGCTTCATGGCCTTCGTGATCTGCTGAGTCCCCTGGATACTGCTCTTGCGGCGCTTTATATCACGCATTGATGCCATAATCTGTCCTCTTTCTATTCAAACTGCTTCTTAAATTCCTCTATGGCCTTTTTCAGCACACCCTCGGTCTCATCGGAGATCACTTTCTCCGAGGCGATATTGCCGGGCACCTCAGGATACTTGGTGTCCAGGAATTCAAAAAACTCCTTCTCGAACCGGGTAATCTTCTCCGTGGGCACATCCAGCAGGTACTTGCGGGTCACGGCATAGATAATGATGACCTGATACTGCACCGGCATGGGGCTGTACTGAGGCTGCTTGAGCACTTCCTTGATGCGCTCGCCCTGAGCCAGCTTCTCCTTGGTGTCATTGTCAAGCTCGGAACCGAACTGGGCAAAACTTGCCAGCTCTCTGTACTGTGCCAGCTCCGTTCTGATAGGCGCCGCAATCTTCTTCATGGCCTTGATCTGAGCTGCGCCTCCCACTCTGGACACGGAAAGTCCCGCGTTGATGGCGGGGCGGAATCCTGAGTTGAACATCTCCGTCTCCAGGTAAATCTGTCCGTCGGTGATGGAGATGACGTTGGTGGGAATGTAAGCCGACACGTCTCCTGCCTGGGTCTCAATGATAGGAAGGGCTGTCAGGGAGCCTCCGCCGTACTCCGGGTTCATCCTGGCGGCACGCTCCAACAGTCTGGAGTGCAGGTAAAAGACGTCGCCGGGATATGCCTCACGGCCAGGGGGACGACGAAGCAGCAGAGAGAGTGTACGGTATGCCGTAGCGTGCTTACTCAAATCGTCGTAGATAACCAGCACGTCCTCACCGTTCTCCATCCACTCCTCACCGATGGCACAGCCTGCATAAGGAGCAATATACTGCAGAGGCGCCAGGTCGCTGGCCGTAGATACCACCACCGTGGTATAGGCCAATGCACCGTACTCCTCCAGTGTCTTAACTATGTTCGCAATGGTGGATGCCTTCTGACCGATGGCCACATAGATACATTTTACGTTCTGGCCCTTCTGGTTGATAATCGTATCCAGAGCGATGGCCGTCTTTCCTGTCTGACGGTCCCCGATGATCAGCTCTCTCTGGCCTCTTCCAATGGGGATCATGGCGTCAATAGCCTTGATTCCTGTCTGAAGAGGGGTATCCACACTCTGCCTGGTGATAACGCCGCTGGCCACACGCTCTATTTTGCGGTACTTGGATGTCTGTACAGGCCCCTTGCCGTCAATCGGCTGTCCCAGGGCGTTTACCACACGTCCCAGCATGGCGTCGCCCACGGGGACTTCCACCACGCGCCCGGTGGTCTTCACCGTGTCGCCTTCATTGATGTTCCTGGCGCTGCCCAGCAAAACCACACCCACGTTATCTTCTTCCAGATTCAGCACCATGCCGTACACTTCGCCCGGAAATTCCAGCAGCTCGCCCTGCATGGCGTTTTCCAGACCGTGGACACGTGCAATGCCGTCCGCCACCTGAATGACAGTACCCACATCGGACACATCCAGAGTGGACGCATAGCGCTTGATCTGATCCTTGATAACTGAACTTATTTCTTCTGGTCTCAAATTCATGGATCTGTCGCACCTTTCTTCCAGCAGGTCATCCCAGCTGGATTTGTAATAATTGTTTCGTCAATGCATTTATTTTCGTGCGGATACTGCTGTCCACCACTCTGTCATTGATCCGGATGACCATCCCGCCGATAAGGGCCGTGTCCACACTGTAGCAGACCTCCATCTCCCTGTACCCGGCGGTCTGGAGCAGTTTTGCCTCCAGGGATTTTTTCTGTCCCTGGGAGAGCTCCACGGCCGTGGTCACATAGGCCGTTCCGATCTTAAGCTGTTCCTTCACCCTGTGGATGAAGTAGTCAAAGACTGCGGGCAGGTCCCCATAGCGCTCTTTGGACACCACCACCTCCAGCAGGCCCGTGAGCTCATCACTGACCCTGCCCCGGAAGACTGTGTCCACCACCTGCAGCTTCTCCTGTTTGGCAATCCCGGGATGTTTCATCATCTCGTCAAACTGAGGATTCCCCTCCAGTATCTCGTTCACACAGCGGATCTCCTCCATAAGTTCCACCGCCCTGTTCTCACCTGCTTCCATGGCCGTCTCATACAGGGCTTCTCCGTATGTCTTGGATACTAATTTAGCCATGTCTTATCACCCATCTCCTTTATGGTCTCATCGATCAGCTGGTTCTGGACGACGGTATCCATGGATGCGGACACGACCTTGCCGGCCATGATGGATGCGACGGAGATAATCTCTTTCTTCACGTCGTCGGAGAGCTTCTGCTTCTCCAGCTGGGCCTCCACCCTGGCACGCTCCAGGATGCGTGCGGCCTCCTCCTTTGCCTGGGCGACGATCTGGTTCTCACTGCCCAGAGCCTTCCTGCGGGCCTCGCTCAAGATGCCCTCTGCTTCCTTATCCACATCCTTCAGTTTTGCCTCATATTCCTTTTTTAAGTTCTGAGCGTTCTCCATGGCCTCCTTTGCCGTCTGCAGCTCGTTCTGGATTTTCTCCCTACGGCTGTTCAGCATCTTCCTGGCCGGATTGAACAGGAAATAGCTCAGGATAAGGAACAGGACAAAGATGGCAATGATCATCAGACAGGAATCAGCAAGCAGCTGCCAGTCCAGGTCAAACAGCCTTGACATGGACTCGCCCCCTGTTAAAAGTACCATTCTATGCCTCCTTTCTGCCTCCCGTTAAAAAATGCAACCTGCATTTGCCGCATTCATCCTTAAGGCAGAAGGGGTTTCACGAACATCAACAGAATCGCCACCAGAAGGCCGTACAGACCCGTGGTCTCTGCCACAGCCTGGCCAAGAAGCATGGTCTGCATAACTTTGGGCTGTGCGCCGGGGTTGCGTCCCACTGCCGCCGCCGCGTGTCCTGCGGCGATACCCTGGCCGACACCAGGTCCAATACCGGCGATAACCGCCAGACCTGCACCGATTGCGGAACATCCTAAGATAAAGTTTTCATTGAAATCCATAATTTTTTTCCTCCTAAAAAATTTAAACTGATGAAATAAATTCTACTCCACAGCTGCTTCAGCGCCGCGTTCCATCGCCAATCTCATTTGAAATGTATGTCATGGTCAGCATGCAGAAGACATATGTCTGGATCGCTCCGGAGAACAGATCAAAATACACATGCAGCGCCGCGGGCCAGGCAGTGGCAAACCATCCCAGAAGCCCATACAGCAGTGCCATCATGGCTGTACCTGACAACACGTTGGCAAACAGACGCAATGACAGGGAGATCGGCACCGCTATGGCGCTGATCACATTGATGGGCAGCCAGATCGGCAGCCAGGGCGGCAGGGGCGAACAGAGATCCGTCCAGATCGTCATCGGCTTCTGGTACTTCCACTTGTTGTAGTGGATCAGCGAAAATGTCAGAACCGCCAGCGGCAGCGTGACGCCGTAATCCGCAGTGGGGGGCCTAAGGCCCAGCAGTCCTGATATATTGCTCACCAGAATAAACACAAAGATGGTTCCAATGTAGTTGTAGTACCTCGGAGCAGCCTGCCCCATTGAACCGCCTACCATGTTGTCCAGCATATCCACGATCATTTCCACTACGTTCTGAAAGCCACCAGGAACTTCCGAGCCTTTGGCCATACAGCGGTTTGCCGCGATGGCAAAGGCCACCAGGAGCAGCATCACAATCAGGATGCACACATGTGATGTGGTGATCCACACCGGGTGCCCAAAGAAGGAATATTGGAATACCCCATGTATCGTAAAGTCAACCCCGGATTCGCCGGACAACAAGATTCCATGTCCCATACTCTCACTTCCTCTTTTTCATTTTCTTTTTTATTCGGACGACTGTGCATTTTCACAGCCGCCTTTTCCCGGCATAAGGCAGCGCCTGCGGCCCCGTAATACCGCATTCCCGGAAAGCCTCACTCAGGCTCACCCTCATCCCGCGAAGGGGGCTCCTCCACAAGGGGCTCCGGCACCGGATCCGTCTCATGAAACAGCCTGTTACATAATTTATGAGTAAGCGGCTGAAGATAAGCCGTTACTTTCAAACTCATATAGCCCAAAAACATCACCAGAGGATCCAGGGCCGGCGCCAGAGCCGCCACAACCAGCACCGCCGCAAACAGAAAATATCGGAAGAGATATCCCCGGGTGACAATTCCCTGGGCATTCCCCCCACTTAAAAGTGCCCTGTCCAGCGTCCGGCTCATGTGGATGCTGCCTGCAAAGGCAAAGGCAATCCCAAACCAGAGGCTCAGGGCAAACACCGACTGATCCCGTACAAAAAACGCTCCTGCCGTCTGGCAGACAAGTCCGAAAAAGACCATGCCCACTTGCATCTCCAGAAGCGTCCTATTCATCTTTTTCAAGTTCTCCACTATTTTCATCGGAAATATCCTGCTCCATGTCCTCTTCTTCCCCGCCGCACATTCCCCTGGCCATGCGGTAAATGTTCTGCGCCCCAGCGGCAGCGCCCGCCATGAACAGGACAATAGTGAGAACGGAGGTACCCAGCTTTCCGTCAAGCCAGATTCCCAGGGCCGTCATCATACCTATGGGCACAATCATGTTCAGTCCAAACTGCAGAACCATGGCAAAGGACTGGAAAACAATCCGGTTATCGTCTCTGCTGCGCTTCATAACCCCTCCCACAGGCCGCTGAAAAAGAGCCCACTTCTACCCTTCAGGCCTAATTATACTCTTTTTCCCAAAAATGTCTAGGCTATTCTTTGATATTTCACCGCAAAAATTACTCTCCCCGGCAGGACCAGGAAAGACTTGACTTATACCCCCGCCGGATATATTATCTTTATACGCATTCCGGAACCCATTATCAGTCCCCCAGCGCAGGGACGGAACTTATTTTCAGTCCCCCAGCGGAGACGCCCCGGGAAAATTTCAGCTGCACGTCCCTGGCAGATGAAATTTTTCCCCTCCAGGGGGCGGCGCAGCGCAGGGACGGAACTTATAATCAGGAGAATTATTTTATGAAAATTGAGAAGATTTACCGCAGAAGAATTATCCCCGAAGAATGCATCCTCCTAAAAGACGACATCATTATTGCGCAGGATGAAGAAACTCTTATCACCACATGGAACACCCTCCATCCCAAGGCCAGCTTTTCCCACGGCTGTTCCTGCTTCTTTCTAAAAGAGGGCATCAAAGTCAGCAAACTGTACCGCAGCGACAATACCCTGCTGCACTGGTACTGTGACATTGTGGATTACAGCTGCGACCAGGAAGGCGTTCTCACCTACACGGACCTGCTGGCGGACGTGGTGGTCCACCCGGACGGGAGCGCGAAAGTGCTGGACCTGGACGAACTGGCGGAAGCCGTGGAGAGGGGCCTGATCACAAAGGAGCAGACCACCCGCTGCCTGAACAGCCTCCACCACCTGCTGGGCCTGGTATACCGGGAAAAATTTGACCGGCTGCAGGCCCCTCTGGAAAAACTGGGACTCTGACCCTGGGAACAGTTCCCCAGTTTCTCAATAGAAAATATGTCCCCCGATACTTATCCCCGTAAGCCCTTCAATGGGAGTGCGGAAGAACACGCAGTTCCCTACATTGGTCACACCGGACATGGCCTCATCCGCCGCCTTGTAGCATTTTTCCGTGGCCCTGTTTTCCCCCAGTGCAAGGGCCAGACGGCCGCTGGCCACAGGGGAGAACTGTCTGTTCTGGTAGATGACCCCCGCCACGGTATCCGGAAACTTGGAGCTCAGAACCCGGTTGATGACCACACTTCCCACCGCCACCTGTCCGGCGTAGGGCTCCCCGCCAGCTTCGCAGTAGATCAGATTGGCCAGAAGGTACCTGTCATTTTCCGCAAAAGTCACCTCGGAGATATCCCGCCAGGAAGCGTTGGCCGCCGCCTGGGACAGAGCGATCTCCTCCGCCAGCTTCTTCTTCAGGTACTCCAGATCCTCCTCCTTTTTCTTGATTTCGGCCTCATACTCCAGAGCCCTTCTCTCCTCGTCGGAAATCTGGTCCGCATACTTCGTGATGGAGCTGGAAGTCTGGCTGATGAGCCCCGACACCTTTTTCTTCTCCTCCTCTGCCTGGAGTTTCAGGGATTCCAGCTCGGTCATCTCCGCCTGAAGCCTGACCTCCTCCGCCTCAATCAGAATACGGTTCTCCTTGTACTGCTCCATCATCTTCTGGTCATAGTCCATCACCCGCTCGATATAGTCCGCAGTGTTGAGCAGATCCGACAGGCTCCTGGCAGTAAAAAGTGCCGTCAGATAGCTGTCCTCCTGGCGTTCGTACATACACCGGACAATGGCCACCATATTGGCATACTGCCACTTTTCCGTCTCCCTGGCCTCTTCCAGCGCCGCCTGGGTGTCCACAATCTCCTGCTCCTTCTGGCGGATCTGTTCCTCCAGCTGTTCCAGGTTCTCCACCACCTGTGACAACTGGTCATTTAAGTAGTTCAGCTCCTTCTTCAGGCTGTCCCGCTTACCCTCCAGATTGCCCAGATTATCCTGGGTCTTATCCAGCTCGTCTTCCAGATCCTGCTTTTCCTGCTCGGTCTTATCAATCTTGTCTTTGGTAGAACTGGTAGCCGACACCACCATGGGCGCAGGCTCAAAGCCCAGGATTCCCGCGATCAGCACGATGCATAAGACAACCGCTGCCGCTTTATTCCATATTTTCACAGCACCCTCCAACGCCCCGCGCTTCCCTCCGGAATACGGAGCGAAAAAATGTCACACTTTGATATGTATCTGCCTGCCCGTCCTGGAGTAGGGCACATATGCCACCCCCGCCGCGTCAAACATTCTCTTGGACGCCTTATTGGAAGGGGTGCCCAGGTACTTGTCGCTGTCATAGACCACTGTCCGGATCCCTGCCTGGATAATGGCCTTTGCGCATTCACAGCAGGGAAAAAGGGATACATACAGCTTAGTCCCCTCCAGGGAACCGCCCCGATAGTTCAGGATGGCATTCAGCTCCCCGTGGGTGACATAGGGGTATTTTGTGTCCTGATCCCCCTCCCCGGCGGCCTCCCTCTCCCAGGGAAACTCCTCGTCGGAGCACCCGGAGGGGAAACCGTTGTAGCCCATGGAGAGAATCTTGTTGTCCTGACTCACAATGCAGGCTCCCACCTGCGTGCTGGGATCCTTGGAGCGCATGCCTGACAGATATGCCACCCCCATAAAATACTCGTCCCAGCTGATATAGTCCTGTCTCTTTCCGCCCATATTATTTCGTCCCGAAAATACGGTCTCCCGCGTCCCCCAGACCGGGGACAATGTAGCCGTGTTCATTGAGTCTTTCGTCCAGGGCGCCCACGTAGAGATCCACGTCCGGGTGCGCCTCCCGCATGGCCGCCACTCCCTCCGGCGCCGCGATAATGCACATAAAATGGATATTCCTGCAGCCCTTCTCCTTCAGCATCCGGATGGCCGCCACGGAGGAGCCGCCCGTTGCCAGCATGGGATCCACCACGAAAACCTCCCTCTCGGCGCAGTCCGCAGGCAGCTTGCAGTAGTATTCCACGGGCTTTAACGTGTCCGGATCCCTGTAGAGGCCGATATGCCCCACTTTTGCCGCCGGGATCAGACTCAGCATCCCGTCCACCATCCCCAGGCCTGCCCGCAGTATGGGCACAATGGCCATCTTCTTGCCCTTCAGTTCCTTTGCCACGGCCCGGCAGATGGGTGTCTCTATCTCCACATCCCCCAATTTCAGATCCCTTGTGGCCTCATAGCAGATCAGCGTTGCTATCTCACTGATGGTCTGTCTGAAGTCTTTGGTGCCGGTCTCTTTCCTGCGGATAAGACCGATTTTATGCTGGATCAGCGGGTGATCCATGATGATAACATTCGCCATGTCATTTCCTCCCTGTGGTATCTTGCGCTTTTTCGCTTTTCATGGTTTATCAATCAGGCCGATCCTCCTGATATGCCTTTCCTCCCCGGAAAATTCCGTGTTCAAAAAGGTATCTACAATGTCCAGGGCCAGATTTTCTCCCAGGATGCCCGCCCCCAGGGCAAGCATGTTGGCATCATTGTGAAGCCTGGTCAACCTGGCGGACAGGGTGTCCGTGCACAGAGCACAGCGGATGCCGGGAACCCGGTTGGCGCAGATGCTCATTCCCACTCCTGTGGTACAGATGACAATACCCCGGCGGCACCTTCCCTGGGCCACCGCCCGGGCCACCGCCTGCCCATGTTTGGGATAGTCACAGCTCTCCGGACTGTGACAGCCCATGTCCTCGTATGGAATCTCTCTCTCCTCCAGATACTTGATGATCCTCTGCTTGAGTCCGTAACCCCCATGGTCGCTTCCTATCGCAATCACAATTCGTTACCCTCCTGTATCGTTCTTAAAGCTTTACCACCCTGTGTCCCGCCGCCTTCAGCAGCCGGTTCATAATGGCCTGGCCCAGCCCCTGGGCCGGAAAGCTCTCCGAGTAGATCTTTGTCACTTCTTCACTGTCAAATTCCCGCAGCACGGAGAAGAGCCTTCTCGCGATTCCGTCTTCATCCCCATGTCTTCCCACACATTTTACCACATCTGCACGGTATTGTTCAAGTAGTTCCTGCGTTCCCATGACACCGGTTTTTTCTCCCGCCTCCCTGTCCAGGGCTGTCCGACGGTTGATATAGGCCACCACCTCCCGGGGAGGCCCTTCCACCACCAGAAGCTCCCCGGCGGGGGCATAGTGCCGGTACTTCATGCCGGGAGCCCGGGGAGCCCCCTGTGCCTCCGTTCCCGGTCTCCCGGCCTCCACACTCCCCAGCACCCGTTGAAGCATCCCCTCCGTCACATAGCCGGGACGCAGAATCTGAGGCGGCTCCACCGTCAGATCCAGAATGGTGGACTCCAGGCCGATCCCCACCGGCCCCCCGTCCACAATCATCTCTATGCGCCCCTGCAGATCCGCCTCCACATGGGCCGCGCTGGTAGGACTGGGCCGTCCGGATACATTGGCACTGGGAGCGGCAATGAAGCCTCCCCCCAGCGCAATGAGTCTTCTGGCTGCCGGGTGGGAGGGCAGACGCACCGCCACCGTGTCCAGGCCCCCCGTGGTCTCTTTGGGCACCCGGGCCGCCTTGGGAAGGATCATGGTAAGGGGCCCCGGCCAGAAGGCCTCCCCAAGCCGCCTGGCCGCCTCCGGCACCCTTTCCGCCACAAGGCCAATGTCCGCCCATCTGCAGATATGGACAATCAGAGGATTGTCCGAAGGCCTGCCCTTGGCCGCATAGATTTTTCTGGCGGACTCCGGGTTCATCGCATCCCCGCCCAGTCCGTACACGGTCTCGGTGGGAAAGGCCACCAGGCCCCCCTGTTTTATGATATTGCCTGCCCTCAGCAGCGCCTCTTCCTCCTGGGGGGTGAAGGCCTCCCGGCCCTGCCCCACCCGGACGATCTCTGTTCTCATCTCTAAAGCCTCTTCCTGCAGGCCAATCTCCTCCTGCCAGAACCCGATCCTATTTTTCATTGTCCGGCCTGCCTGCGTTCCTGTCCGTATAGCAGTCCAGCAGCCCCACCGTCTCGTTGGCAGGACGGCCGTACATATTGCAGCATTTGTGGGATACCTCTCCGCCGGGGGTGTCCTTTTCCTTCATCTCCACACTCATGCGCACCACGCCCATACGGGTCTCCTGGTCCAGATGCTTTAAGATTTCCTCAATCAGCTTTTCCTCCTCCATACGGCTCCTCCCTGCAGGTCAGCGGGGCACACGCCTGCTGACATTATCTCCCTTTTTCCCCCTTTTCATCCCCCCTTAAAACAGCTTTTTCCGAAAAGCCGCGCCTCCGGGGCAGAACGGCAGATGGGGATTTTATTTTCTCCTGATCCGTGGTATCATCATACATAAAGCGGACGGCCCGGCAAATGCCGGCAAAAAACCAGAAACCGTCCCAGACCAAACAGACAGGAGGGGCTTATGATCATAGATTTTCACACACACATTTTTCCGGACTCCCTGGCAGGGCATGCGGTGAAAACCCTGGCCCGCAGTGCCGGGGCCTCCCCTTACCTGGACGGTACCAAAAGAGATCTTGTGAACTCCATGCGGGAGGCCGGCATCGACTGCTCTGTACTGCTGCCCGTGGTGACAAACCCTTCCCAGCAGGCCCACATCAACAGAACCGTCCTGGAGATCAATGAACACTCCGGGGAAACCGGCCTGATCTCCTTTGGGGGCATCCACCCGGACAATGAGGACTATCCGCAGATTCTGCGGCACCTGGCGGGAAACGGTGTCAAGGGCATCAAGCTCCACCCGGTCTTCCAAAAAACCTCCCTGGATGACATCCGGTATATGCGGATTATCTCCTGCGCCTGCGAAAATGATCTGGCGGTGTTAGTCCACGGGGGATGGGATATCAGCCATCCCGGCATGGACCAGGCCTGCCCCCGGCATGTTCTGCCCGTCCTGGACACCCTGCGTCCGCCCAAATTCATTCTTGCCCACATGGGAGGCTGGGGCTGCTGGGACCAGGTGGAAGCGTTCCTGGCAGGAAGGGATCTGTGGCTGGACACCGCCTTCTCCCTCATGCCCCTGCGCCCGGCTCCGGGAGCCGGAAAGATGCCCGGAGAGTATCCGCCCCTTCCTGTGGAACAGTTCCTTCGGATTGTAAAACGCCATGGCCCGGACCGCATTCTCTTCGGCACGGACAGCCCCTGGATCGGCCAGGCAGAAATGATCCGCTGCCTGGAAAAAACCGGGCTCTCACCGGAGGAGCTGGCCGCCGTCCTGGGAGGCAACGCCGCCCGGCTGCTGCAGCTGTAACCTGGTATAACCCCGGTTCTATTTTTCTGTCAGATTGATTGAGCGCCCCAGTTCAAAAGCCCTCAGATTCAGCTCCCGGAACCTGGCAGGCACCACCTCAGCCACGGCCTCCCGCCAGTCTTCCCGGGTGATCTCCGGAAAATACCCCGACAGCCGTCCCATCAGGGCGATATTCACCGCCTTCTCGGAACCGGCATCCCGGGCCGCCGCCAGAAAATCTCCCCCGTCCACCCGGGCTCCTGCCTTCTGCATTTTCTCCAGAAGCTCCCCCGGGTACACGGCGGCTCCCGTGACCACCGGCATGGGTTCCACTTCCTGGGTGTTGGCGATAATCAGGCCCTGGGGCTTCAGATACTCCAGCCACCGGGCCGCCTCCAGTTTCTCAAAGGAGACAATAATGTCCGCCTCCCCCCGGTCTATCACAGGGGAGAAAACCTTCTCCCCGTAACGCACATAAGTCACCACGCTGCCGCCCCGCTGGCTCATGCCGTGCACTTCGGAGACTTTCACGTCATACCCCTGCTTCAGCAGCACATGTCCAAGCAGCTTACTGGCCAGCAGGGTTCCCTGCCCGCCCACTCCTACGATCATGATATTCTTCGTCATTCTCTTGCACCTATCCCTCCATGGCATCCGTTACTCAGGAGACACCCTGCTCCGCCAGCGCCCCCAGCCTGCACATCTGCGTACATACCTTGCAGCCAATGCACAGCGTGGGATCGATCTTCGCCTTCCCGTCCCTGAGGGAGATGGCGGGACAGCCGATTTTCATACAGGCCCCGCAGCCTGCACATTTGTCCCGGTTCACCTCCAAAGGCGCTCCGTGTACCGTTCCTTTCAGCATGACGCAGGGCCTGCGGCTGATGATAATGGAAGGGGCCCGGGCGGCAAGTTCCTCCTCCAGGATCCGCTCCACCTCCGCCAGATCATAGGGATCCACAACCCTCACCCGCTCATAGCCCAGAGCCCGGCAGAGAGCTTCCAGATCCACCTTTCCCGCAGGCTCCCCCCGCAGGTTCCGGCCCGTTGTGGGGTTCTGCTGGTGCCCCGTCATGCCGGTGATGGAGTTGTCCAGAATGATCACCGTGGAGTTTGTCCCATTGTACGCTATGTCCGTGATGCCCGTGATGCCTGAGTGGATAAAGGTGGAGTCGCCGATGACGCCGACACTTCTCTCCTCCCCCTGAACTCCCTGGGCTATGTTAAAGCCGTGAAGACCGGAACAGGAGGCCCCCATGCACACATTCAGATCCATGGCGTGAAGAGGCGCCAGCGCCCCCAGGGTGTAGCAGCCAATGTCCCCGTACACCATGCAGTTTTTCTTGTGCAGCACATAGAAGACACCTCTGTGGGGACATCCAGCGCACATGACAGGGGGCCTGCCGGGGATCTCATCCTCTATTTTCATGGTCTCCGGCACAGGCAGGCCCATGGAGGATCTGACCAGGTTCTGGGAAAATTCTCCGCATATGGGGAAGATATCCTTGCCGGAAACTTCTATGCCCAGCTGCCTGCAGTGATTCTCAATGATGGGATCCAGCTCCTCCAGCACCACCACCCGCTGACACTTTGCAGCAAAATCCCGGATCAGCTTCTCCGGCAAAGGGTGGACCATGCCCAGTTTCAGCACGCTGGCCTCCTGGCCGAAGACTTCCCTGGCATACTGATAGGAGACGGAGGAGGTGATAATTCCCAGGGCGGTATCCCCCATCTCCACCCGGTTCAGATCGCAGTTCTCCGCATATTCCCTCAGATCCCTGGTGCGCTGTTCCACCCGCACATGGGCGTTCCTGGAATTCACCGTCATCATCACCCGGGAAGGGTCCTTTTTGTAAGGACGCTCCGGAGGGTTCACCCGCTCTCCGGTCTCCACCACAGACTGGGAATGGGACACCCGGGTACAGAGTTTCAGAAGCACGGGGGTATTGTACTCCTCCGACAGCTCAAAGGCCCGTCTGGCAAAAAGCAGCGCCTCCCCGGAGTCGGCAGGCTCCAGCATGGGTACCTTTGCCGCCTGGGCGTAGTGGCGGGAATCCTGCTCGTTCTGAGAGGAGTGCATCCCCGGATCGTCGGCCACACAGATCACAAGCCCTGCGTTCACTCCCTGGTAGGAGATGGTAAACAGGGGATCCGCCGCCACATTCAGCCCCACATGTTTCATGGCGCAGGCGCTTCTGGCCCCTCCCAGACTTGCACCGTGAGCCGCCTCCAGGGCCACCTTCTCGTTGGGAGCCCACTCACAGTAGATATCCTCATAAAGGGCGGCCTCCTCCGTGATCTCCGTGCTCGGCGTGCCCGGATAGCTGGAGATCACCCGGCAGCCCCCCTCATACAGGCCCCGGGCCACCGCCTTGTTGCCCAGCATCAATTCTCTCATCCATGCTCCTTTCCGCCCAGCCGTCTTTCAGGGCAGCCATGAAGTATTTTTTATGACATGTTCTCCTTTTCCACCAGCTGATCCGCACCGTACATCCTGCGCAGCCTGGGCTTCTCTATCTTGCCTGTGGCATTCCTGGGTATCTCATTGAAAATGATCTCCCTGGGACGCTTGTACCTGGGAAGCTCCATGCAGAAGGCCTCAATCTCCTCCCTGGTACACGCCATCCCCTCCTTGATCTCAATTATGGCAGCTGTCTTCTCCCCCAGTCTTCTGTCCGGCAGACCGATGACGGCGGCATCCTTGACCTTGTGAAAACGGCGGAGAAAATCTTCAATCTGCACAGGGTAGATATTTTCCCCTCCGCTGACAATCACGTCCTTCTTCCGGTCCACCAGGAAGTAGAACCCGTCCTGATCCTGCCGGGCCATGTCCCCTGTAAAGAGCCACCCTTCTTTTAAGGTCTCCTCCGTGGCCTCCTGGTTGCGGTAATAGCAGGTCATGACGCCAGGGCCCCTGACGCACAGCTCCCCCACTTCTCCCTGGGGCACTTCCTTCCCCTGCTCGTCCACAATCCGGCACTCCCAGCGCCAGCCGGGCACTCCGATGGCGCCCACCTTATGTATGTTCTCCATGCCCAGATGCACGCAGCCAGGGCCTGTGGACTCGGACAGACCGTAATTGGTGTCATAGGCGTGGTCCGGAAAATATTCTTTCCATCTTCTGATCAGGGAAGGCGGCACAGGCTGGGCGCCAATGTGCATCAGCCGCCACTGGGCCAGCTCATAGTCCCCAAGGCGCAGCTCCCCCCGGTCCAGGGCGTCCAGAATGTCCTGGGCCCAGGGCACCAGAAGCCACACAATGGTACAGTGCTCCCTGGAGACGGTGGAGAGAATGGTCTCCGGCCTGGTGCCCTTTAAAAGCACCGCCCTGGAGCCCGCCACCAGGCTTCCCATCCAGTGGAACTTTGCCCCGGTGTGGTAGAGGGGAGGAATGCACAGGAAAGTATCCTCCCGGCCTGTGCCGTGGTGCTTCTGCTCCATCTCGGCCGCCTGGGTGAGGCTTTGGTGCTTATGAAGAATGGCCTTGGGAAATCCTGTGGTGCCCGAGGAGAAGTAGATCGCCCCAAAGTCCTCCTCCGAAATCTCCACCCCCGGCTCCTGGCTGGAGCAGTCCGCCACCAGCTCGTGGTAGCTCTCCGCAAAGCTGGGGCAGTTGTCCCCCACATAGATCAGCAGCCTCCCCTGGCAGAGGCGCTCCGCGTTGGCCTCAATACGCCCGATAAAAGCCGGTCCGAACACCATCACATCCGCCTGGGCCAGCTCCGCACAGTACAGGATCTCCTCCGCGTCATAGCGGAAGTTAAAAGGAACCGCGATGGCGCCGCTTTTGAGTACGCCAAAATAGATGGGCAACCACTCCAGGCAGTTGTACATCAAAACAGCGACCTTGTCCCCCTTTTTGATCCCCCGCCCCAGAAGCATGTTGGCAAAACGGTTGGCCTTCTCGTTAAATACACTCCAGGTGATCTCCCTGCGGTAGGGCTCAAATCGGTTTGACTCGATCAGGCCGTACTCCTTCCATGTGGTCCTCCGGGTATCCTTCTCGTCCGGATTCAGCTCCACAAGAGCCACCTCGTTTGGATAAAGCCGCCCATTGCGGCTGAGAAACTCTGTAACTGGCATATCTCCATTCCTTTCCTGCAGCAGGCCTATGACTTCCCACGCTGCTTCTAAGGGTAGCATATATGCCTGAAAAAGTCAATTTCCGTGTTATTTCGACAAATATCTCATCCTGAAAACAGGAATGCCTTATGCCAGTACGGCACAGACGGGATAATGGTCTGACAGGAACACCCCATCCTTTTCCTCCGTCCACTTTTCCCTGCTCTCACAGACAAAGCCCTTTACATAAATATAGTCGATAAACACCGGAGGATTCGCCTGTCCATAGCCGTGGTAGGTGGCTCCCAGCCCCTCCGCCACATTGACATAGGGGGTTCCCTTCATCACTGCCATCTCCGGGCTGTCCGGCTCTGCGTTCATATCCCCTGTGATCACCACGGGCACTCCCGGGAAAAACTCCACCTTCTCCAGCCTGTCCATAATCTGCAGAAGCCCCCGCCTTCTGGCCTCCGGACCTTCGTGGTCCAGATGAGTGTTCACCACCCGGAAGACACGCTTTGTGGCATACTCTTCAAATACCGCCTCCGTGTATGTCCTGGGACAGATGCTCTGGTCGGGATACCGGGTGGCGGGGACAAAAGGGGTCTCCGACAGCCAGTGGGTCTCCATCCACATGAGATTGATGCCGGACTTTCGGTAGGCGATGGTGGTCTGTTCATCTTCCAGAGTCTCGCTGCGGCCGCAGCCTATCACATAATACTCTGTCAACGCCTCCTTCAGCCAGACCGCCACATGGGGGAGCACCTCCTGAAAGCAGATAATGTCCGGCGCCTCTCTGCGCAGTTTCTCCAGAATCAGCGGCTTGCGGAAACAGAAATTGTTGCCGCCGTCCTGGCCAAAGTCACATCGAATGTTAAATGTCACGATTTTCATATATGTTCCTCCCCTGGGCGCCTTGACGCGCATATTGATAGTAATTTGAAAGTTTCCTTTCAAACCTGCAGCTCCCTGCGGACTCCATTATATCCCATGAAGGACTGATGGGCAAGAACATCTTCCTCTTAGAAGAACCATCCAGGCCCTGGAGCCCGCACTCCAGGGCCTTTCCCTTGTGGCATCCCACGGCCGGGGATGCGGCTGTACCTGCCCTTCAATTTGTCTCATTCAGATACTGCAGAATCCCCATATGTATGGCCCAGGCCACCCGCTCCTGGTACTCCGGTGTGCAGAGTCTGGCCGCCTCCTCCCTGTTGGAGAGGAAGCCGCACTCGGATTCCGTTTCATATAGACGAACTTCGCTATACAATGGGTAAATCTAAGAATAAAATGCACTTGCTTCATTTAATGTTAATCCAATAAGTCAACACCCCCGCTGCAAGCAACGGGGCATCAAGCTTTCAGCGCTGCAAAGCTGAAAGTGTCCTGCGGGCACTTTGGTATGTGACCCTCGCGGCATTCGCCAAATGGATGCCGGCGCATCCGCTTGGCTCATTGCCCGCGGGAATCAATTAAACGGATTAAAAACCAATAAAAAGGTTTAATTCGGTTAAAAATGTGGTATAATGGATAAAACGGATAAGGAGGTACGCATATGGGACTCAGAGCAGAAGATGTCTTCCGCCCCGGGGCATTTCCAGAATACACCTATATATCGAGAAAATCTGCCATTTCCGACCTGCCCTATGAATTCCGGCTGATGCAGGCCATCAAGGTATCCGGCTTCCTGACTTCTCTGGTAGGCCCTTCCAAAATGGGAAAGACCATTTTATGTGAGAAAGTCATTGGATTTGAACATATTGTGGAGATTTCCGGAGCAGACTTTGATGAGGATACGGACTTCTGGAAGCTGGTATCTGCCAAAGCCGGGCTTGCTTACGAGGGCCAGTTTGCATCCGAAAAGCAGATTCCAAGCACCAGCGATAAATATACCAAAAAAGAGACCTTCTCCCTTACCAAGGATAAGATCATTAACTATTACAGGGAAAACAATCTGGTCCTGGTCATAGATGACTTCCACTATGCACCGGAGGGAAAACGGATGCAGATTGCACAGCAGCTCAAAGATGCCATCCGCAGAGGATTCAAAGCCATTGTTGTATCCCTTCCCCACCGGGCAGACGAAGCAATCCGGCAGAATGCAGACCTTTCTGGTCGCTTAAGCCTGATCAACATGGAGCCCTGGGAAGTAGACGATTTAAAAGAGATTGCGAAGCTGGGGTTTGGAAAGCTGAACCTTTCCATTAAGGATTCCATTGCGGCGCAGATTGCTGTAGAAAGCCTTTCCTCTCCTCAGCTGATGCAGTATATCTGCCTGAACATCTGTACCATGCTGGAAATGTCCGGGGAGGAAAACAGGCAGATCCGCCAGGAAATTCTGGAAACCGCCTATCACTATACCACTGCAAACTTTGAATACGGAGATGTGGTGTCTCTGATGCAAAAAGGTCCGAATACACGCGGTAAATGCCGGAACACATTCCGGGCTGTCAATGGAGAGGAACATGACATTTATGAACTGATTGTAAAATCTATCGCAGAAAATCCTCCCCTTATGAAGCTGGCATTTGAGGATGTGAAAGAGCGCATCTACCGCCTGCTTGCAGACGACAGCAAAAAACCGTCCCCTCAGATGCTCCGGGAAAGCCTGGCAAAGCTGAAAGAATTGCTGTATGGGCGGGAAGATATTTTTAAGGTGCTTGACTGGAAAGAAGGGAGCCTCTATATTCTCGATCCTCTGTTCCTGTTCTATCTGCGATGGGGAGGCGCGCACCAATAACAATGTTCAATGGTATAGACAGCAGCATAACAAGTATACCGAATGCCATTACACGGCTGAAAAATGTAAAAGACGGCCAGGAATTTTCTATCCTTTTGGCTGGTTTGAGAACTTTTCTGAAAACACTGGATGACAGCCCGCAATGCCTGATGGAGCTGGAGCAGAGGGCATACTATGTCATAAACGAATACTCTGACAAAGAGACAATGCGCAATCTGGATGCTGCAAGGAATCGGGTCATTGCATATCTTGAACAGATCATGACCGCTTCCCCTGCAGATGACCGCCTGCTCACCATACTTGATAACTACTATCTTTTTCTGGAAGCTCTTCTGGAGCGTCCGCCCCACAGGCGTGGCGGCATCCAGAAAGAACATCTGTCAGGGCTGAAAATCCAGAATGAATACGATGTCCAACACCTGCTGTATGCCTATCTGAAACCCCTGTATCCGCTGGCAAGGGCCGAAGCCAGCGAGGATACCGGCTATGGCACAGTCCGGGCAGATATCCTTCTGGATTCCGAGCATGTCATTGAAGTAAAGTGCACCCGCAGCAGTATGCCGCAAAAGAAACTGATAGAAGAACTGGAAGCGGATATGGTGCATTACCATGCGGAGCACATCTATTTCTTTCTCTATGATAAGGAAAAAATAATTGAAAATCCCGGGCTGTTCCGCAATATCTATGAAAACAAAGTAAAAGGGAAACAAATACATATTGTTATCCATCAGCCCAAAATACTATAAAAGTCTTTCTGCGGAGAGAGGTATCAGCTACCGAACGAGTCTGTCCTGAAAAGACGTCCTTAATAATGCTCTCCGCAGAATGCTTTATCATCTCTCCCGCCTATTTCACATTTTCGTTGAGATATTGCAGAATCCCCATATGTATGGCCCAGGCCACCCGCTCCTGGTACTCCGGTGTGCAGAGTCTGGCCGCCTCCTCCCTGTTGGAGAGGAAGCCGCACTCCACAATGACAATGGGCACCCCTGTCTTTTTCAGAAGATAATAGCTGTCGTTTGCCTTCACCTGACGCCGGTTCCCCGGATCTGCCCGTTCCACCAGCTGGGCCTGGATAATCTCGGCCAGCCGTTTTCCCTGGGTGCTCCCGGTATAGTAAAACACCTGGGCTCCATGGACATACTCCTCGGGATAGCTGTTCTGATGGATGCTCACTGTCAGATCCGGGGACTCCTCCTCAATCAGTGCAATCCTTCTTTTCATGTCCTGAACCTTTTTGTTGGAAACATCCGGATCGTTCAGACCCGCGTCCGAATCCCTTGTCATCACCACTTCGACATCATTTTTCTCCAGGAACATCTTCACCAGACGGGCAATCTGCAGGTTCACATCCTTCTCGTTGGCCCCGTTTATGCCCACCTTCCCGGGATCCTCGCCACCGTGCCCTGGATCGATCACCACGCAGCGCCTCTCCTCTTCCACGCTGACATTCCTGCCCGCCACATAGGCGGCGGCTTCCCGTCCCACATAGAACATGGACACCAGCAGCATAATAGTCATGGCAATGGACAGCAGCTTATACTGAGATCTGTTCATTTCTTCCTACCACATGTTTCTTTTTCTTTCATATATATTCTGTCCCCTTACCAGGATACCCCCCTTTTTTCTGGTAATTTTTAATTTTCTATGAAAACAGTTGCATTGCCGTGGATTTTCATCTAATATAAATTTAGCGGAGGGCACACAAGCCTTTTCTCCCTAAAACGCGGAGACGAGTGCGCAAAAATAAAAAGGAGGGTACCTTATGAACAAAACGAAAAAAGCGAAAGCCCTGATAGCCATGGCACTGGCTGCAGCCGTACTGCTTCTGACTCCCATCGGCTATTCTCTGACCTTAAGGGCGACTGCTGCGGAACAGCCCGTCACTTACGCGGTCAAGTATGTGGACAGCATGGGAGACTGGCGTTTCCAGGCAGGCACTTCCACTTTCGATGAAGGTGTCGGACACAGGGAGCTCTACTATCTGCATCAGCAGCTGAAGGAAGGGGATCTCGTGGTGGTCTACAATGACAGCGACTCCTCCAGAACCCTGGACCTGGGCAAAACCCGTCTGAGCAACCTGACCGTGGCCCAGAGCAGGACCTTTACCGTTATCTACTCAGGTCCCATTGACGAGTGCTATGTTCTTGCCAATTCACCCTGCTCCATCAATGCGGATGTGAAAAATGCCCATGTTTATGACACTGCCACAGTGAACTTCAACAACAATGTGGACACACTGAAGATCTACTCCGGCAGCGACAGAGTTTACTCCAATGTGGCATGTGTGGGAACCGTGGGACATCTGTTTGCCCAATCCACCAGCACCAATGAGGTATTCTACGATCTGTATGACTTCCAGGTTGGATCCCTCAATATTCAGAACGGTGCGCTTCTGACAAAGGAGGACAAGTACGGCAAGACTCCCGTGCTCCAGATCACCGCAGATAACTTTGACCATGTGCGCTATGCAAATGATTATCCGGATCTGAAGAATGCCTTTGGATATGACGCCAATGCCCTCTACAGCCACTATGTGAACTACGGCGCGGCAGAAAAGCGCGTGGCCCATATCGTCTACGGCGATTTCGATTATATGCGCTATGCAAATGATTATCCGGACTTAAGGGCTGCTTTTGGAAATGATGCTGTGGCTCTCTACAACCACTACATCACCCTGGGCATCTCTGAGAAGCGCGTGGCCTACACCACTTCCAACAAAGTGTACCGTTAATCACCTAAGTCTCAACAAGAAAAGAGCCCCCTCAAGGGCTCTTTTCTTGTGTCTTCCCGAATACTCTCATCCAAAGTCTGCTCTATTAGCAAACCCTTAAAAACCTGCTCTATTGTGACCACAGTTCTGAAAATTACCGACCTGCCTCCCATCGCTCTTTAAACCTGTCCTTAAAGACCTGCCTTGCTGTGGCTGCCGGCAGGATCACATACCGGAGAATGCCGCCACCAGTTCCCATGCCTCCGCCGTGCCATAGCCCAGGCGCCAGACCGCTACGCCGCCCACTCCCTTGGTGCTCATGACATTCAGCTTGACCCTGATGGAATCCACATCTTCCACCCATATCTGGTAGGTGGCTGCTCCGCTCTGCCATTCTGCGTAATTCTGGCAGGTGGTCTCGTCCCATTCCGGCGTGATATTCAGCCGCTGCAGGTACTCATCCACATTGGCCAGGGTGATATACTGATCCGTCACCTCCAGGCCCTCTGTCTTCCACAGGATGGTGTAGAAAGGCAGGGCATTCACCACCTTCCGGGCAGGCACCTGCTCCAGGGTCTTGTCCAGGCCGTTGGACACATACCCGATACTGGCCACGCTTCCCGGATCCCCGCTGCCGTGCCAGTGCTCGTCATATCCCATAATCACCACATAGTCGGCAATCTGTCCCTGGATATCAAGCCTGTAATAATTATTAAAATGGAAAGGCACATAATTGTCCACTGACAGAATCAGGCCGCTGCGCCTGCACAGCACGGACAATTCCTTCAGAAACTGAATATAGTGTGTGCTGCTCTCCTCTTTTATATTCTCAAAGTCAATGTTGATCCCATCCAGACCCAGGTCCAGAGCGGTGTCCACCATCACCTGGACCATCCTCTGCCGTTTGGTGGTGTAGGAGAGAACCTGGTAGACATTCACATCCGCCCCGGTCTCATTTTTGTAGTTAAAATCGTCCCAGACACCCCAGACCTGCAGCCCCTGCCCATGGGCCTGCTCCACATACTGGCTGCTGGCAAAGGAGCGGAAATTCCCTTCATTGTCCGTAAGGCTGAACCAGGTGGGCGCGATCACATTGAGCCCCTTCCCCTCCGCCGCCATTGCCCCCAGGGTATCATTGCCTCCCACGCCGCCGATGGAATGCCAGCCCAGGATCACCTTTCCCGGCATGGACACAGAAGTGTACTCCGGCGCCGCATAGTCCGTCACAGGTGTCTCGGTCTCCTCCCCCCATTCCTCAAGGCGCTTGTTCTCTATATAACCTATGATGGAGTCGGAAGTCTTCACCCTGCTCCAGGTCTCCATCTCCTCCAGCACTTCCACCTTCTCCCCGGCTTCCACCTCCCGGAGTATGGGGCTTTTAATGCCTCCCAGAAGGCGCACCTGGGTATCCTTTGCCACCTCCGCCGTGCGCTTTGTGCCCCACTGGGTATAGACCTGCAGCTGCCTGTCATATTTTGTATAAGAATAATTTGTGAACAGCCTCACATAATCCGCTGCCACATACACTTTTTCCCCCTCTGCATAGCAGACTGTATATGCTGTGGCATGAGCCCCTTCCCTGTCGGAGTATTCCCCGGCCCCAAACAGTGCGGCGGCCGTATCCTCCGCCGTGGTATACAGGAGCTTCTGCTCATTGATATCCGCGTAAAAACCCTCGTTAAAGCAGGCATGCACCGTGTCCAGGTCAAAATATACCACATCACCCTTCAGCACAGCCTTCTGAGGTATCATTTCATCCTGGAGAATGATGGCCAGTTCCCCTTCCGCCACCTCAAAATATGCGTCCAGGTCAGCCTGTTCTTTGCTGTAGGAATATTTATCCAGAAGCTTCCTCCCGAAACCTACGGCAGCCACCACTGCGATCAGTACCAATGCCACAATTACAGGTATTACCTTTTTTTTCATCGTCAGCTTCTTAACCCTTTCTCAAACGTGTACACTACAGCTTCCCCACAGACAGCAAGGAACTGTCCCCCATTTTTTCCCAGATCCGGACAGTCCCTCCTATCTTACCACATTTGGCGGGCGAAGTCATCAGTCCTTAAAAAAATTTCATAATTCCGCCCCATCAGCGCGAGAGGCAATCCCAGCATTTCCTGCGGCGGACGAAACCTGTTGAACTGCAGGTTATCTCCGCGTCACCTTGTCGAAGCGCACCTGTTCAATGGCTCCCTGGGCGTCCAGCACATAGTCCGCCATATAGGGGCTGTTCTCCCGCACGGCCTTTGCCACCGCCTCCACCGGGAGCACGGCTTTCCCGTCCAGGTACAGTCCCACTCCCCGCTGCCTCAGCTGTTCCAGACGCTGCAGCATATTTTTCCTGGCAGCCTCCATCTCTTTTACTTCCGCTTTTTCATCATACAAATGGATCCCTCCTGTTCAGGGCCTCCGGACCAAAAGGCATGTGATGAATCGTTCAGGAAAGCCCCTAAAATTAGGTAAATACCTTCAGCAGTACATGCAGTGGCATTAATTTCCAATGCAAAAAATGTTTCCTGTGAATTATAATTGTGAAATTAGTTGACATACTTATGATTGGAGCAAGGCGGAAAAACCTGCACTTTGCTTGTAAGACATCCTCTAGATTATACCGGTTTTTGTGAAACCGTCATATAATGTGATGTACACACTTAGAATAATTGAAGGATGAAACGGAACGATCTGTCCCAAAAAAGTTAAATCAACCTGAACTCAAGACTGCTGCCTCCTTCCCTGTACAGAGTGCCGAAGGCATTTACAATTTTGATTGTAACATGCATTCGGTGTTTTGGCAAGCAGAAACTTACAAATTATAAAAATTAATTAAACTCAAATTCTGCTATTGACTTAAGGAAGCTGAAAGTATATTATGACAACAAAGCAAATGTTATATAAGTACAAGTTCAGCTATGCAGGAAGGAAGGTTTATCTATAATGAAAATAGAAAAAGTAAATGAGAACCAGATTCGCTGCACTCTGACCAGAGAAGATTTGGCAAGCCGGGAACTGAAGATCAGTGAACTGGCTTACGGAACAGAAAAAGCCAAGACACTGTTCCGGGATATGATGCGGCAGGCAAATTTTGAATTTGGCTTTGAGGCCGAAGATATCCCCCTTATGATAGAGGCCATTCCCCTGAACGCCGAATGCATTGTTCTGATTATCACCAAAGTGGAGGATCCGGAGGAGCTGGACACCCGCTTTTCCAGATTTGCCCCCTCTGTCACGGAGGAGGGCTGGGATGAGGATGAGGACGGCACGGACGCGGCGGACGAAATGTTCGACCTGCTGCGGCGGATGCAGGCACAGCAGGGGGAGGAGGCTGCTCCTTCCCCTGAGCAGGAGCGCACCAGAGTCTTCCTGATGGGATCCCTGAGCCAGGTGATGGAGGTATCCGCCCTTCTGGCAGGCAGCTTCCAGGGACTGAGCTCCCTGTACAAGGCGGGCACTGCTCCCCGGACGGGCACAGCCGGCTATCTGCTCCTGATTGCACAGGGCAGCGACACGGCAGAATCCTTTGACCGGGCCTGCAACCTGGTCTCCGAGTACGGGATAATGCAGCGGTCCTCTTTCGGCAGCGGCTCCTACCTGTCGGAGCACTGCGAATCCCTTATCCGCGGCAACGCGGTGCAGGTGCTGGGACGCTCCTGACAGGGCGCCCTGGCAGCGGATCGCGCAGCTCCTGCGGTTTCGGCAGGAATGTCCTATTTGCCCGGGACGGATTTACCCCTACAAAAAAAGAACCGTACCGCCTGGTCTTCCTTATTCCAGGCAGGACGGTTCCTTTTTTATTCTACAGCGCTTCGATTGCCTTCATCAGCTCATCGACGTCAATTCCATGCACCATTGCCGCCTCTTCCAGGGATTCCCCCTGGGCCGAAGGGCATCCCAGGCAGTGCATGCCTGCATCCATCAGCACCGGCGCCACATCAGGGTTGGCCCGCAGAATTTCTCCGATGGTCATGTCTTTCGTTATACCGCTCATGGCTGTCTCCTTTCTCCTGGACAAACCCGTGAAAACACGGGCAGGCCACGGTCTTAGGGGTCTTCCGCCCCGGCATTTTCCATTATATATCCTTGGCCAAAATCTGACAAGCTATTCTTTTTTTAAAATTTTTTAAAAAATTAAGGAAAAATCAGCCTTTGTACAGAAAAAAGTACACAATCTCTCCTTGACTGTGAAGGGTCTTTTTCATATAATGATACTAAGGATTAGGAGCTAATTCAAATTTCACAGGAGGTTATTTCAAATGAGACCAGAATGGACAGATTTTGTAGCAGGCAAGTGGGACAAAGAAGTCAACGTCCGCGATTTTATCCAGCGCAATTACCATCCCTATGACGGTGACGAGAGTTTCCTTGCGGGGGCTACACAGAACACCAAGGACCTGTGGGCCCAGGTACTTGACCTGCAGAAGCAGGAGCGTGAGGCAGGCGGCGTTCTCGATATGGACACCAAAGTTGTCTCCACCATCACTTCCCATGGCCCTGGCTACCTTGACAAGAACAAGGAGACCATTGTAGGCTTCCAGACCGACAAGCCTTTCAAGAGGTCCCTGCAGCCCTACGGCGGCATCCGCATGGCTGAGAAGGCCTGCTCCGACAACGGCTACGAGGTGGACGCTGAGATTTCCGAATTCTTCTCCACCCACAGAAAGACACATAATGCCGGCTGCTTCGACGCTTACAATGCAGAGATGAGAGCATGCCGTTCTTCCCACATCATCACCGGACTTCCCGATGCATACGGCAGAGGCCGCATCATTGGCGATTACAGGCGTGTTGCCCTCTACGGCATCGACAGGCTCATCGAGGACAAGCAGGCACAAAAGGATTCCACCGGCCGTGTCATGACCGACGACGTGATCCGTCTGCGTGAAGAGATCTCCGAGCAGATCGTGGCTCTGAAGATGATGAAAGAGATGGCCGCTTCCTACGGATGCGATATCTCCAAGCCCGCTGCCAATGTGAAGGAAGCCATTCAGTGGACTTATTTCGGATACCTCTGCGCTGTAAAGGAGCAGAACGGCGCCGCCATGTCCCTGGGACGTACATCCACCTTCCTTGACTGCTATGCCGAGAGAGATCTGAAGAACGGCACCTTTACCGAGGAGCAGATTCAGGAGTTCGTGGATCACTTTATCATGAAGCTGCGTCTGATCAAGTTTGCCCGTACACCGGAGTACAATCAGATCTTCGCAGGCGATCCCGTGTGGGTTACTGAGTCTCTGGCAGGCGTGGGCGTGGACGGCAGGCACATGGTAACAAGGATGAGCTTCCGTTACCTGAACACCCTCACCAACCTGGGACCTTCTCCCGAGCCCAACCTGACCGTGCTCTGGTCCACCAGGCTGCCGGCTTCCTGGAAGAGGTACTGCGCGAAGATGTCCATCCAGACTTCCTCCATCCAGTACGAGAACGACGACCTGATGAGGCCCACCCACGGTGATGACTACGGCATTGCATGCTGTGTGTCCTCCATGGTTATCGGCAAGGAGATGCAGTTCTTCGGCGCTCGTGCCAATGTGGCAAAATGTCTGCTGTACGCTCTCAACGGCGGTGTGGACGAAGTCACCAAGAAGCAGGTTGGTCCCAAGTACCGTGCTGTCAGCGGCGACGTGCTTGAATTCGACGATGTATGGGGCAAATTCATCGACATGCTGGAGTGGCAGGCAGATGTGTATGTGAACACCCTGAACATTATCCACTATATGCATGACAAGTACTGCTATGAAAGGGCTGAGATGGCTCTCCATGACAGGGATGTAAAGCGTTACTTCGCTACCGGCGTGGCAGGCCTGTCCATCGTGGCCGACTCCCTCTCTGCAATCAAGTACGCGAAAGTTGAGCCCATCCGCGATGAGGACGGCATCATTGTTGACTTCAAGACCACGGGAGACTTCCCTAAGTACGGCAACGACGATGACCGCGTGGATGAGATCGCACAGATGGTGGTGCATAAGTTCATGACCGCTATCAGAAGGCACCACACCTACAGGGAAGGCGTGCCCACAACCTCCATCCTGACCATTACCTCCAATGTCACCTACGGCAAGGCTACAGGTAATACTCCCGATGGACGTAAGAAGGGCCAGCCTTTCGCACCCGGAGCCAACCCCATGCACGGCCGCGACACCCATGGCGCAGTGGCTTCCCTGGCATCCGTATCCAAGCTTCCTTTCAACGACGCCCAGGATGGTATCTCCAATACTTTCACCATCATTCCCGGGGCTCTCGGCAAGGAAGACCAGGTATTCTCCGGCGACCTTGAGTTAGACCTGAAATAAAGCACCTGACCCTGAAAACGCCGTGCCGCCTGCCCAGGGGGATTCTCCCCTCAGGGCGGCATGGCCCCAGGAATATTGCGGCGCATTTTGCAATACTTTTATATGTAAGGAGGCACTATGGACGAGGATAAGATGATTGACGACCTGGTGAAAATGCTGGATTCCGGCATGGACAGCGGCGTCGGCCACGTCAATGTGGACTGTGACCAACAGGCTGAAGCGTCAAAGAATGTTCAGACAATGGGCTGTACGGATTGTTCCAGGACACCCTTGGCCTGCAGTGTACCTACCCTTGAGCAGGGGCTGGATGACTATAATTAACAATTAAGTACCGGCCTCGGAACAGGCGAGAGAGATTCATTTTATAAGGAGGAAATCATTATGGCAACAAATAACGCACAGGTTGACAATCTGGTAAACTTGCTTGACGGCTATGCAACAAAGGGCGGCCATCACCTGAATGTAAACGTGCTCAACAGGGACACCCTGCTTGACGCTCAGAAGCATCCGGAGAACTATCCTCAGCTGACCATCCGCGTGTCCGGGTATGCTGTGAACTTCATCAAGCTGACTCCCGAACAGCAGGCTGACGTTATCTCCCGTACCTTCCACGAAGCTGTATAGAACTCCATATAACCCTGGGAAAGCATCTTTTCCCAGGGTTATGCCTGGAGAAGATACACTCAAACAGTTCCTTACTTAGGAAAGCGGGGTAAAGAACATGCAAGGCAGAATTCATTCACTGGAAAGCTTTGGAACCGTTGACGGTCCCGGAACGCGCTTTGTGGTATTTGTTCAGGGCTGTCCCATGCGCTGTGCCTACTGCCACAATCCCGATACCTGGGACATGAACGGCGGCAAGCTGATGGAGCCGTCCTACATCATCGAACAGTACGAGAAAAACCAGGCTTTTTACCGCAATGGCGGCGGTCTGACAGTGACCGGGGGAGAGCCCCTGATGCAGGTGGATTTTCTCATGGAACTGTTCACACTTGCAAAGGAGAAAGGCATCCATACCTGCATAGACAGCTCCGGTATCGCCTTTCATCCGGACAATACAGCTTTCAGAGAGAAACTGGATAAACTGATGGAGCTCACGGACCTGGTTATGCTTGACATCAAGCACATCGATCCGGAAAAACACATGGAGCTCACCCAGCAGCCCAATGAGAATATTTTAAAGTTTGCCGCCTACCTGGACGAAAGGCATGTGGATATGTGGATCCGGCATGTGGTGGTTCCCGGCATAACCGACGACGAAAAATATCTCTTTGACCTGGGCTATTTTATCGGCCAGTTCCACAACCTGAAAGCGCTGGACCTGCTTCCCTACCACACCATGGGTGAAAAGAAATACGACAGTCTGGGGATGGTATACAGGCTGAAAGGAGTTCCGCCCATGGACAAAACGAAACTCATCGAAAAAAAGAAAGCGGTCGTGGAGGGGATCAAGAAGAGAAGGGCGGAAGAAAGCCCTGGTCCCGCCTGACATATAAAGGAGGATTTAATCATGGCATATTGTATCGGTGACAGCTGCGTATCCTGTGGAGCCTGCGAGGCTCAGTGCCCTGTAGGCGCAATCAGCGCAGGAGATGGAAAATTTGAAATCGACCCTGAAAAGTGCATTGACTGCGGTTCCTGCGCAGGACAGTGCCCTGTGGGTGCAATCGCACAGGACTAATCCATAGAAAAGGCGCTTCTTTAAAAGAAGCGCCTTTTCTTTTTCTCCGGAGGTGCCTCTCCCAGAGCCTCCAGGGAACTTTCCTGGCATGTCTCCTTGGCCTTTTTCTCCTTTATCAGTCTTCTGCTGACGGGATTTTTTTTGCGCAGCAGCTCGTCCATTCTCTTATAGTGTTCCTCGTCCCGCTCCGCCAACATTCTGTCCCTGGCCTCTTCTCTCTCCTCCTGCACCCTGAACTGATAGTCCAGCTCCTTCAGCACGCTCTCTCTGATCTCCCGGCAGAGCTCCATGTTATTCTCCCGCAGGGTCTGACGGATCAGCTGCTGCAGCAGCCACTGAAGCCTTCTGGACTTCTCCTCCTTCTCCGCTGCGGTAACTCTGCGCGCCGGTTCCGCCTCCCTCTCGGAGACAATATCTATGGCCAGCCCTCCTTCCCCTTCCTGGGGCCTGTCCATAAGGTCCTCTTCCCGTACCGGGTTCTCCACAGTGTGCTCCGTGGGGAGCACATCCAGCCTGCCGTCCTTCAGAATCATCTTAATCGCCTTCAACTGTAATCCCCTCTCTTTCATGCCCTTGATCTGTTTGAATCTCTCCACGTCCTCCTCCGTATAGTAGCGGTGTCCCAGCTCGTTGCGCTTGATTGGCAGGCGCAATTCATCCTCCCAGTAGCGCAGCACATGGCTCTCCACCTTGACCTCCTTTGCAGCATCAGAGATAAACAGATAATCGCTCATTTCTTCTCCTTTCTCCAGGAACATATCCGCCCCTGGCCCCATCTCCTCTCCATGGAGCCGAGCGTAAAAAAAGAGAATGAACCTTAATGTCCATTCTCTTTCGTGTTCTTTGACTTTTATGGCTGCCTGTGCTCCAGGTTCGCAAATTTCTGGTACTCCGGCAGCCATGCCAGTTCCACCGTGCCGATGGGACCGTTTCTCTGCTTGGCAATGATGATCTCCGTGATACCCTTTTTCTCCGAATCGTGATTATAATAGTCATCCCTGTACAGAAACATAACCACATCCGCATCCTGCTCAATGGCCCCTGATTCCCTCAGGTCAGACAGCATGGGCCTGTGATCCGGCCTCTGTTCCACCGCCCTGGAGAGCTGGGAGAGCGCGATAACCGGCACGCTGAGCTCCCTGGCCAGAGCTTTCAGGGAACGGGAGATATCCGATATCTCCTGCTGTCTGGAATCGGTCCTGCCGCTGCCTGTCATTAGCTGCAGGTAGTCGATCATCACAATGGACAGGCCGTGTTCCAGCTTATATTTACGGCACTTGGAGCGGAGTTCTGTAATGCTGATACCGGGGGTATCGTCAATGATCAAACCCGATTTTCCGATAACCCCTGCACTCTCTATCAATCTCTCCCAGTCCTGATCGTCCAGCTGGCCTGTGCGCAGCTTCTGAGAGTCCACATTGGATTCCATGGAAAACATACGGTTGATCAGCTGCTCCTTACTCATCTCCAGACTGAAGATGGCCATGGGGAGATCCCGTTTAAATGCCACATTCCGTGCCAGGTTCAGCATAAAGGCAGTCTTACCCATGGAAGGACGGGCTGCAATCAGCACCAGATCCGAGGGCTGCAGCCCTGCCGTGCGGTAATCCAGATCCAGGAACCCGGTGGGAATGCCTGTGACGCTTCCTCTGTTCCTGGCCGCCATCTCAATCTTGTCCATGGCATTCATAACCACCTGGCGGATGGGCACGTAATTGTCCGCCTTATGCCCCTTCTGCACCAGCTGAAAGACACGCTTCTCCGTATCCTCCAGGATGCTTTCCAGGCTTTCTTTTCCCGCATAACAGGTGTTGGCGATCTCCTCATTGAGACGGATCAGACTGCGCAGCGTGGATTTCTCCCCCACAATGCCCGCATAATATTTTATGTTGGCCGAGGTAAGAGAGGCCGTCAGCAGCTCCCGGATAAACTCCAGACTGCTCACCTCCGGGGGCACATCCTTGGTCTTCAGGCGGTCCTGCAGCGTCACCAGGTCCACCGGACTTCCCCCGTCGTTCAGCTCCCGCATGGTCTCAAAGAGGACTCCGTACTGCTTATTATAGAAGTCATCCCCTGAGATCATCTCGGAAGCCGCCACTATGGCCTCCCGGTCCATAATCATGGAGCCGATCACAGACTGCTCCGCCTCCATACTGTGGGGCAGCACCCGCTTGAGCACATTTTCATCCATGGAACTTCTATGCCTCCACCACCTTCACCAGGAGCTTTCCTGTCACCTGGGGGTGGAGTTTCACCGTAACCTCGTAGGAGCCAAACCCCTTCAGATTGTCCTCCAGCTGAATCTTCTTCTTGTCAATCTCAACGCCGGCCTGCTCCCTGCAGGCGGCGGCAATCTCTTTGGAGGATACGGAGCCAAAGGCCCTGCCGCCCTCCCCTGCCTTCATCTTAATGACCACCTGCTTCGTCTCCAGCTCTGCCGCCAGCGCTTTTGCGGTCTCCAGATTTTCCTGTGCAATCTTGTCCTGATTGGCCTTCTTCAGCTTCAGGTCATTCAGATTTCTGGCCGTGGCCTCCACACCGATTTTCTTGGGAAGGATATAATTCCTTGCAAAACCCTCACTAGCCTCTATGATATCCCCTTTTTTCCCAAGCTTTTTCTCATCCTGCAGCAGTATGACTTTCATCTTCTCAAATCCCTTCCTCTCTATATCTCGTGCTTTTCAAGCATGTCGTCCACCGTGCGCTTCAGCACCCCGATCGCCTCCAGGATCCCCACTCCCTCCAGCTGGCAGGCGGCGGCGTTCAAATGCCCTCCCCCGCCCATGCGTTCCATAATCAGCTGAACATTCACCTCGTCGATGGAGCGGGCGCTGACATAGATCTTTCCCTGGTAGTTGGTGAGCACAAAACTGGCCTTCACGCCCCTGATATTCAGAAGCTCATTTGCCGCCTGAGCCCCGATTATAGTGGGACTGGGAAGCTCGTCCGCCGTGCAGATGGAGATGGCAAAACTCTGCTTGTAGATCTCCGCCTGGCTCACCGCATCCGCCTTGGCCTTATAGCCCGCCGCATCCTCCCGGAAAAGCTTCCGCACCCGGGTTACATCAGCCCCGTTGCGCCGCAGGAAAGCCGCTGCCTCAAAGGTACGCACGCCGGTTTTAATCATGAAATTGTTGGTGTCAATCATGATCCCGGAGTACATGCAGTCCGCCTCTTCTGCGTGCATCTTAATATTGTCACAGGTATACTGCAATATCTCGGAGACCATCTCGCAGGTGGAGGAGGCGTAGGGCTCAACGTAGGAAAGGGTTGCGTTCTCTATGGTCTCAGTGCCCTGCCTGTGATGGTCCAGAACCACCACGGATTTGCAGAATTTCAGCAGATCCGGACATTCGGTGATAGAAGGTTTGTTCACATCCACCACCACCAGCACTGTGTTGCTCCCGGCGGCCTCTATGGCCTGCTGGCTGCCGATAATCATATCCGCCTCCTGATCCGGGCCTCCTCGGAACAGCTCCACCATGGGCTGGATCCCCGGGGTCGCATCGTTCAATACAATATGGGCCCTGCGCTCCAGGGTGCGGGCGATCCTGTAGATGCCTATAGCGGCGCCGAAGCTGTCCGCATCAGGTATCCTGTGCCCCATGACCAGAACCAAATCCTTGCCTGTGATAATCTCCCGGAGGGCATGAGCCTTTACGCGGGCCTTCACACGGGTATTCTTCTCCACCTGCTGGCTCTTGCCCCCATAGTACGTAATGCTGTCCGGCGTCTTCACCACGGCCTGATCGCCGCCCCGGCCCAGAGCCAGGTCAATGGCATTGCGGGCAAATTCATAGTTCTGAGCGTAGGTAAGCCCATCCACTCCGATGCCGATGCTGATGGTCACAGCCATCTCGTTGCCGATGTTGACGGTCTTCACATCCTCCAGCAGGTCAAATCGGGATTCCTGCAGCTGGGCAATGGTGCGCTTGCGTATAATGATCAAATACTTATCCTTTTCCAGCTTCTTGCAGATACCGTCAAAGGCGGAGATATATTTGTTCACCTTTCTCTCAATGAGGGCAATCAGCAGGGAGCGCCGCACTTCCTCCACACTGTCCAGAGCCTCGTCATAATTGTCCAGATAGAGCATGCCCACCGCCAGACTCTGGTCATCCACCTCCTGCAGAGCAATGTGAAGGGCGGTCTCATCATAGAGATATACAGCGATAAGGTATCCGTCGTAATCCTTATCATCAATCATATCGCTGTCCTTGGCCATGTCTTTCAGGGATACTTTTTTGAACTTGGCCACATACTCGCTGCCCTCGTATTTCAACTCATACGAAGCCTCCTCCATGCCGCTGTCCTCCGGCAGACGGTCTCTGGTGATGGTGGGAAAAAGAGATGTGATGGACTTTCTGTATCCCTTGGGCTGGTGGACAATGGCCTCAAAGGCAGCGTTGGTCCACACCACCTTGCCCCCGTCGTCCAAAAGGGCATAGGGCAGATCCATCTCCCGAAGGAGAGTCCGCTGAATCTGCCCATACTCCGTGGCAAAACTGATGAGCTCATTCATAATAATGGGCTTGTTATAGAAATAAAGGCTTAGGGTTACGGCAAAATAGGCGGCCAGATACACCGACAGGAACAGTCCCGCACGGACATTGATAAAAAACATGGCCCCGTCCACCACACAGAGAAGTACACCCAGATAGATGCAAAACTGTATGTAGGTTTTAATACGGCCTTTTAACTTTATTCTTTTTTTCATAAAAGTACCTCGCAGGGTCTTCAGATTTTCCCTGAACACTGCCCACCTGCCTTCCGACCTCCACAGGCTGGCTCCCGGACTGAATGGAACAGGTCTGGCAAATGCAGCAGAATTCACTGCCCACCTGCCCATTATACCATACTCTTCAGCAGTATGCCACAATTTAATTTGTCAAAAAATGGAATGTTTTGCGCGGATTACTCCATTCCGGGACCTGAATACAGCCCGGAAAAAAGCCGGCCGTCCTTCACAGACAGCCGGCTTTGTTGCCTCTTTCTCTTTAATCCTGCACATAGGGCATCAGGGCGATATGGCGAGCCCTCTTCACTGCAACAGTCAGTGCCCTCTGATGCTTTGCGCAGTTCCCGGTGATACGGCGGGGAAGAATCTTACCCCTCTCGGAAACATACCTCTTAAGCTTATTTGTATCCTTGTAATCAATTGTGTTGTCCTTGCCGCAGAATACACAGACTTTCTTCCTCCTGCGGACACCACCCTTTTTCCTCATGGGACCATCGGGTTTTTCTGCCTTATTGTAAGCCATCTCAATGCCTCCTATCATACATGCTGAAAACTTAGTTAAACGGCAATTCCTCGTCAATGCCGTCGGGGATATTCATGAAGCCGTCGCCTGCGCCGGAAGCAGCGGGCGCCTGGCCGCCGCCCATATAGCCGCCGTTGTTGTAGCCGCCGTTACTGTAACCGCCACCGCCGTTGCCGCCTGACGCATTCTTGCTCTCGGCAAATTCAATCTCGTCCACCATGACCCGGACGCTGTAAACCATCTGTCCGTCCTTGTTGGTATAATTGTCATTCTGCACCCTGCCACTGAGGAGGATCTTAGTCCCCTTGTGCAGATATCTCTCCACGAACTCGGCCTGTTTTCCAAAGGCAGTGCAGTTGAAAAAGTCCGCGTCAGGTTCTCCCTCCCGCTTAAACTTCCTGTCCACCGCCACGGAAAAACGCCCCACCGTGGTCTGGCTGGCCCCCTGGGAATACCTTACCTCGGGGTCCCTGGTCAAACGTCCCATCAGAATTACTTTATTCATATTTTTCCCGCTTTCCAATCAAGCCTGGTTAGTCCTGCCTGACGATCAAGTATCTGACGACACTTTCCATAATACGCACGCGATTCTCAATCTCAATGGGAGCAGTACTCTCGGCGTCAAACCTGATGAAGTAGTAAAAGCCTTCTTTCATCTTCTGTACTTCATAGGCAAGCCTTTTTTTGCCCCACTCGTCCACTTCTGTGATGGCGCCGCCAAATCTCTCAATCAGAGCCTTGCAGCTGTCCACAACCGCCGTTCTCTCTTCGTCTTCAATTCTGGCAGACACAACTACGGCTAATTCATACTTGTTCATTCTCCTGTTACCTCCTTTTGGTCTCTGGCCCGCATTCGCTGCGAGCAAGGAATTGATTCATCACAAGGAGTTATGATACCATAAAATTCCCTGTATTTCAAGTATTTTTAAGCTTTTCTCCCCTGTATTTTCAGGGAAAAATCACTTTTGTCCAGGGAAAAGTTGGGATTGAAGTAGGGATCCCCTGCCTCCAGCTCCGCCTTCCACTTTTCCCGGAAGCGCTCAGACTCCCGATTGTACCGCTGGGCCTTCTCCCCCTTGTCGTCCAACCCCCTGGAAACCGACTCATAGTGGTAGAGCTCCGCAAAAGGAGTGAATACATTTAAGTATCCCATCCTGCGCAGTTTCAGGCAGAAATCCACATCGTTCAGGGAGACCGCAAAATCTTCGTCCAGACCTCCCGCCTCCACGTACAGGCGCTTTTTCACCAGAAGACAGGCTCCTGTCACCGCCGTCACATTCTGGGTATAGCACAGCCGTCCCATGTACCCCAGGTTCTGGGTGGGCACCCTGTAGTGGGTATGTCCCGCCGTCCTGTGGGCTCCCAGGCCTATGACAACCCCCGCATGCTGGATGGTGTGGTCCTCATAGTAGAGTTTTGCCCCCACGGCTCCCACGTCCTCTCTCTGGGCGTACATCAGAAGCTCTTCCATCCAGTTCACGGTGATCACTTCCGTATCGTTGTTCAGCAGAAGAATATACTCTCCCCGGGCGTATGCCACACCCAGGTTGTTCACCGCAGAATAGTTGAATTCCCCACAGTATGTCACCACGGCTCTGCGGCCGTCCTGGCTGCGGAGCACCCCGCCGTCCGTCTCCGGATTCACAGCAATCTCTCCCCCTGTCCCCTGGGCCGCAGATTTCCCTCCCGCCTCTTTAGGGGAAGGAAGAGGCGGTTTCTCTCTGCTCCCCTGGGTAGATTTGTATGGATACCCCAGGAAAGTGCCGTAGTATTCCCGCACCGTTTCCGACGTGCTGTTATTCTCCACAATGATAATCTCGTAGTTGCTGTAGTTGGAACGCCCCCATATGGAATCCACCGCCCGGCGCAGGTCCTCCACATGGTCCTTGTTGGCGATCACAATGGATATTTTAGGCGTGCCCAGCACCTGATAGCGGATGCGGAATATGGTATCAAAAGCCCTGGTGCTCTCTATCTGAAAATTCTCAAATCCATGCTTGCGCAGGTGAGCCGCCACCGCCCCCCTGGCCGCCTCCACGGCGTAGGGTTTTGCCTCGATATTTGCCGCCGTGCTGCCTGGATGGCTCCTCCAGTAATACATGAGCCTGGGCACATGGACAATTTTCTTCGCGTTATCCGTCAGCCGCAGGATCATATCATGGTCCTGGCTGCCGTCAAACTCAGGGCGGAACAGCTCGTCCCCGTCCAGAAGATTTCTGGCAAAGACACTGAAATGGCAGATATAGTTGTTGGCCCGCAGATTGTCCGGGGCATAGTCCGGCTTAAAATGCATGGTCAGCATATGGTCGATATCCCCACCCTTGAAAGTGGTCTCGTCGCAGTAGAGATAGTCCGCCCCCTGCTCGTTGATGGCCTTCACATACTCGTAGAGAACGCTGGGGTGAAGCACATCGTCCTGATCCAGAAGCCCCATGTACTCCCCTGTGGCCATCTGAAGGCAGGCATTGGTATTGCCTGCAATGCCCCCGTTTTTATCCAGATGCTTATAGACGATTCTGCCCCCGGACCTGGCGGCGTACTCCCTGCAGATGTCCCCCAGGTAGGCGTGGTCCTGGTCGGAGCCGTCCGCCAGGCACAGCTCCCAGTTGCCGTAGGTCTGGTTCATGACCGAGTCCAGCATCTCCACCTGGTACTCTTTCTGATTGTTCCACAGGGGTACCAGTATGCTGATCTTTACCATACGGGGGAAAACGGTCTCCCGCTCTCTGGCCGCCTGCTCCTGATCCGGAAAGCTGGCCCTGCCAAACTGCCGTCTGGCCCTGCTCTCCCGCTCCTTATAGCCCACCTTCAGCACCACACCCCTGATGCCCCCGCAGTTTTTCAGCCTCTCCCTGTTGCGCTCTGCCCAGTGCACACAGGCCCTCACAGGGAGGCTCGCCTTCCACAGGGGATTTCCCTTGATACGGTTCAGTTTCCGGACATATTCCTTATTCTGGGCTTCCAGATCCGCTATCCGCTCCGCCAGACGAGCGCACTTTAGATGCTCCTGCTCATAGGCCTCTCTGTAATCTGTCTCTTCCATAAAATTTTACCTCTGCTCCTCTGTGTCTGTGGGCGCCCTGGGCTTTTCCTGCGTGTCAGCTCTGGAACAGCCCCTGGCCCCTGGCCGCAATGTCCTGCGCCATGGAAAGGGGAAGCAGCAGCACCTCCATCCTCAGGTGAAACCTGTTCTCCGGCTGTCGTTCCAGCATGCCCAGATTGAAAACAATGTTAGGATCTTCCGTGGGGTATATAATGCTTGGGCAGTACTTCTCCCCCTTCTGCCCGGGCCTGCAGAGGGTGCCGTTGACCTGCAGGAATTTCTTCCTGTGCAGGGGCACCTCCCGGCCGTTAAAGGTCACTTCCAGAAGCTTTACAATGCAGGACTGGAGCGCGGGATCAACCCGCAGCACCTTTACCCCCTCCTCCACTGCAAGCTCCGTCTCCATCACATTCCCCTCCCGGAAGACCTCCTTCACCTGATAGGAACATATCTCGCTGAAGCCTCCCCCTCTGTCCTCATAGACCTGGATCTGACGGAGCAGCTCCACCTCCAAAAGCTCCCTCACCATCTTCCTGGGATTGAAAGTCCGGAACCCGATGAACTCTCTCATCTGTGCCAGAGATACCACTTTTCCGGTCACAAAGCGTTGGAAGTCCTCCTCCTGTTCCAGAAAATGCGCCGCATCCGCCTCCGTAATGCCAAGTTCCTTCCACAGTCCCTCAAGACTGCACCTGTTCCTGAACCCGCCCCCCTGCATGTAGCAGTGAACCGCCCGGAACACAAGCTCCCTGGTCTCAATGGGTTTGCCAAAAGTCCACTCATAGTCAATCAGGGTCCACCTGTCCCCGTCCACAATGATATTGGAAAAAATGGGGTCAAAATCCGACGCAGGATATCCGCCGTTGTAGCCGATCCGCCTTACATACTGGCGCACAAGCCTGTAAAATCCCTCCTGATCCCCCTTTTCCATGCACCTGTCCATAAGGGCGGACAGAGGCATACCCTGAACAAACTCAAACTCCGCACAGGGAATCCCTTCTTCCTCCACCACCCGGCACCTGTTGATCTCCAGGTTGCTGCCCCGGTATCTGTCTCTCAGGCTCTCATAGGCGGCTCCCATGCTCCGGACATGGTCCCTGGAGGCCGCGCTCAAGGGGTATTTTCTCACCCAGGCCATTCCATGGCTGTCCATAATCTGAGTTCTGACCGCATACTCCCCCGCCCGCTCATTGGAGTACTTGACAAATTTGGTGGCAAATCCCTCCCCAATGACAGCCAGATAGGAATTGGAGAATACAGAAAACAGTCCGTCTTCGGAAATGCCGTCAAAGGCGCTGTTCTCGTCAAACACGATCATTCTCTCCATGTCCAGGTTCCGAAGATTGTTGTACAGCTCTCCCTTGCCGGGCAGATACTCATCGCTGTACAGGGCGGACATAAATTTATAGTCAGGATAAGGGTAATAAAAATGGTACTCCTCCACCCCGCAGGAACGGAAGATCCGCTCAAGACCCTGCCTGCTGAAAGTTCGCACACAGCCCCCGTCCACATAGTTCTCAAGGCCGGAGTAATAGGTCCCCAGGTGGTCCTCCTGGCAGCCCGCAAAATACTTTAACCCGTACTTATTCTCTATGGCGATCACAATGCGTCCCCCGTAAGCCAGATGGGAGAGCAGCATTTTCAGAAAGTCCTCATAGGGTGTGTCCCCTCCGATATAGCTCTGTCCGTACTCAAAGACACCTATCAAAAAGATAAAATCATAATCTCTTGGCAGATGAGGTTCAATGTCCTTAAAGTTCCCCACATGAATGGTTATGTTTTCACACTCCCTGTGGCGGTAAGCATTGATCATGCTGCGTTTCTTGGACAGATCCACACAGGTCACAGACCCGGCCTTCCTGGACAGGGCTCCCGTGATGGCGCCGCACCCGCTGCCCACCTCCAAAACCTTGGGCCTGCTTCCCCGGGAACCTCCTCCCATGCTGTCAGAACCTAAGGAAGTCATTTCCCCCCGGGAGGAAATTTTCCCTGAAAAAGCTGTTTCCTTCTGACAAGAATCAGCTCCCTGAGAAATCTCTTCCTTCTGATAAAAAGCTTTTAACTGGGATAAGACGTTCTCCCGGAGAGATACAGCTCCCTGGGAAGCCATTTCCTCCGGGGATAAACCTTCGCCGGAAGGAAACGCTTCCTCCGGGGATAAACCTTCGCCGGAAGGAAACGCTTCCTCCGGGGATAAGCTTTCACCGGAAGAGAGCGCTTCCTCCTGGGATAAGTCTTCGCCGGAAGGGCCTGCTTCCCCCTGGGAAAAAGCCAGGCTCCCTGTTCCTGCCCTGCTGCCGGAAATTTCCTGGGAGACTTCCATGGGAATCCAGTCGATAATATTCTCGCGCAGAGGGGAGAGATGGTATAAAATGGGCCAGTTTTTGCGTTTCACAATAATATCCGCATACTCTGCCGCAGAGCGTGTTTTCACAATGTCAAGAATTTCATCTTCCACCGCACCGTCGCAGTAGAGATCCTCTCCCAGGTATCTGCTGTAGTCAAGTTTGACTCTGCCGATTTTTTCCATGCTTTCTCCTGCCATGTCTTCCCTCACTTCTGCATTACATCCCGAACTTCCACCACTGAATCCATGTCATAATATCCCACCGTATTCTTGTCCGACACCACGGTGACATTCAACACATCATACAGCCTGTGGTACACCTCAAAAGTATCCCCTCTGTACCCTGTGACCCCCAGGGAAAGCAGATACTCCCCTCCCTGGAGACTCATCTTCTGGGCAAAGGTGGCTTCCTTTGTCTGTCCCGGCTCCACGCTCTCCAGAAAAGCCTTCTCAATCATGGAATTGGTTCCTGTGAGCTCTGTGCCCTTCACATTTTTAAAGGTAAACGCAAAAATAGGGGCCGGAAGCTGCTCATAGAACTCCACCCGCATGTGCAGTGTAAAAGTGCTTCCCTTCAGAACCGCCGTGGTCCGCATTCCCTTGTCATCCGTCAGAAAATACTCTACAATCCGGGCCTGACCCGTGCCGTATTCCAGCAGCTCCGGATTCACGCCGCTGTTCTCGCTTGCCGGCGCCGCCGCTGCATTCACTTCCTCCAGCATAGCCTCCTGGCCGTTGTCCTCAGGAACCTCGTACTGCCCCACCAGCACACGCTTGTATGCGTCAATCATCTCCCTGGGAGAACCCTCCCCCATAAGCTCCCCCCTGTTGAGCAGGTACACCCTGTCGCAGTATTTGCTGATGCTGCCCAGGTCATGACTCACAAACACAATGGTCTTGCCAAGCTTTTTAAACTCCTCAAATTTGTGGTAGCACTTGGCCTGAAAGAACACGTCCCCCACGGAAAGGGCCTCGTCCACAATCAGAATTTCCGGCTCGATATTGATGGCCACCGCAAAGGCAAGGCGCACAAACATACCGCTGGAGTAAGTCCGCACGGGCTGGTTCACATAGCTGCCGATATCGGCAAAATCCAGGATCTCCGGCAGCCTCTCATCAATCTCCTTCTCGGAAAATCCCATCATGGTGCCGTTCAGGTACACATTTTCAATACCATTGTACTCCATGTTAAACCCGGCCCCCAGTTCCAGCAGGGCAGAGATCCGCCCGTTCACCTTCACCTCACCGGTGGTGGGATGGAGCACTCCTGTGATAATCTTCAGCATGGTGGATTTGCCGGAGCCATTGGTGCCGATGATCCCCACGGTTTCTCCCCTCTGTATACTCATGCTGACGCCGTTCAGAGCATAGTGCAGGGTGTGTGTCTTTTTTTTGCCAAGCCCCAGAGCCTCCGCCACCCTGTCACGGTTCCTGTTGTAAAGCTTGTACACTTTCACTATGTCTTTCACTTCGATTGCAGGAACCTGCACCTCCTGCACTTTAATCTGCCTCTTTTCCATAAGAGTCCACTCCCTATAAAACATCCGCGAAATGTACTTTCAGCCTCTTAAAGACCGCCGCTCCAATGCCGAAGAGCACCACGGTAGCGATCCAGAAATACATGGTGGAGAAGAAATCCTGGAAAAACCACTCCTTCTCATATATGGCGCTGCGGTAGCCGTTCACAATATACACCAGAGGATTAATCTTCAGGAAGAAAGCCCACTGGGGTGAGACGGCCCGGATGTCCCACAGGATGGGTGTGGCCCACATCCCAATCTGCAGGGCGATGTTGATAATCTGGGTCAGATCCTTGAAAAAAACCACAATGGAACAGGTGGTATAGCAAAGGGCCAGCACAAAAACAAACAGACAGAAGCTGTAGTAAACCAGCTGAATGGTGTAAACAGAAGGATAATATCCATACATGGCCGCCACCACCAGAAGCACCGCCACAAAAAAGATGTGGATAAAGGTCGCCGCGATAATCTTGATGATGGGCAGAATGCTGATCTTAAACACCACCTTCTTCACCAGGTAATTGTACTCCAGCATGGCGTTGGTACCGTTGTTGAGCGCTTCTGTGAAATAAAACCAGGGCACCAGGCCGGCGGTGAGAAAAAGCACAAAAGGCGCGTCCTCAGGCCCCCGTCCGGTGTTTCCCATAATTTTATCGAAAACTATATAGTACATCCCCACCGTCACCACCGGCTGCACCATGGCCCACACCGCCCCCATGTAGGAGCCGGCATAGCGCTTCTTGAAATCATTCCTGGCCAGTTTCCATATGAGAAAACGGCTCTGGTACAGTTCCACCGGAAGGGTGGTAAATTTGTCATACCCAAAGGCAAAAATAATGCAGGCTCCCAGAATCATCCCGCAGGCCAGGATCTTTTTCAAAAGCTCCTCCTGGGGATCCGCGCCGGGGCCCTGGTTCTGGTGCACCATGATGACCACCGCCATCAACAACCCCACAAGCGAAAAAATGGTTATGCCGCCTTTCTTGCTGATCTTCATGTCATCCTCCCCCGGGAGCCCACTCCGGCACTCCTCTCCTGAATCTGCCAGGTCTTTTTATCCCTCTAATACACTCTAAAGCCGCCGGAAAACAGGCCCCTGTTACCGTGACAGCGCCTCCAGGCTGCCCCAGTTTTGGTCCCTCTCCACCATGATCAGTTCCATGCCCTCGGGTATGGGCCACTCAATGCCTATGGCAGGATCGTTATATACGATTCCTCCCTCGTCCCCCGGATGATAAAAATCAGTACATTTATAACAGAATTCCGCATAATCTGACAGCACCAGATACCCGTGAGCAAAATTCTTGGGCACAAAAAACTGCTTCTTATTCTCCTCCGACAGCAACACCCCGTGCCACTTTCCAAAAGTGGGGGAACCTTTCCGCATGTCCACAGCCACGTCAAACACTTCTCCCCGGATGGCTCTCACCAGCTTGTCCTGGGGAAACTGCTTCTGAAAATGAAGTCCGCGGAGCACTCCTCTGCGGCCTGAGGACTGGTTGTCCTGTACAAAGATTTCCGGAATTCCCGCCGCCTTGTAGTCTTCATAGTGATAGGACTCATAAAAATATCCCCTGGCATCCCCGAATACAGCCGGAGTGATGATCTTCAATCCCTCAATTTCACATGTCTCCACAGTGATCTTACCCATTGTAGCTCCCTCTTTCTCTATTTAATCTGTTGCCCTGTCTCCTTACCGCTTATCTCCCCAGATAGCTCACATTCATGTCCACATTTCCTTCTATGCCGTCAATGCTGCCCTTGGAGGTGTACTGCCACATCTGGTAGTAACCCTGATAGAGGGGCGCACTGCGGTACTCCGCAAGCCAGATACAGTATTTTTCAAGGGCATCCGCGTGCAGGTTGTTGTTATACCAGTTGCGGCTGCCGTAGACCCCCGCCTCATAGCCCGCATTTTCAATGGTCCGGCAGAAGGCCTCGCACACCAGAGTCCTGGTCTCCACATCCAGGCCGTCGGCCCTTCCATTTCCTCCCGCACCCTCGGTGTCAATAAATATGGGATAGTCCAGCTGATACTCCTTCACCAGGCGCAGCACTGCGGAGGCCTCCTCCACCGCTTCCACCTCGTTCACCGCCTGGGTGAAAAAATACACTCCCACAGGCATCTTGCTGGCCGCCGCCCCCTTCATGTTTGCGGCAAAATAAGGGTCTTCCACCAAGGCTCCCGTGACGGATCCTCTGTATCCCGCCCGGACAATGGCAAATTCCACCCCTGAGTTCCTGACCTTGTCCCAGTCAATCTCCCCGTTCCATTTTGACACGTCGATTCCCACCCGGGAATTGGCCGTGGACTTCTGGAGCTTCTGGATCTCCGTCCTGTCCGCATCCGCCAGAGCGTCCGCTTCGCCGGTGTCCTCCGCCTCCGCGTCAATGTCGTCCTCGGTCATAATCAGAAGGGAGATGTCGTCGATGGCCACATACTCCACCTTGTCCTTCACCCTGACCCTGGTCTCATTGACAGGCACCCGGTACCCCTCAATGGGCAGAAGTTCCACATAGTACTCCCCCGCCGCCAGGCCCCCGATATAGATGACGCCGTCCTTGTCCAGATCCTTGTACTCCCCCAGGCCTTCCAGTTCCACAAAAAAGCTCTGCCCAGTCACCAGTTCCCCCTGGGCGTCCACCACCTGAATGCGCAGATCCTTCTCCACGGAAGTCACCACCAGAGACAGCCTTGAAGCATTGTCCCTGGCGGCCTCCAGAACAGGATTCACCTCCTGGTCAAAAAAACTGTCATCTCTCAGAAAGGCGGACAGGTCATTACCGATCTGTCCCTTCGGTCTGCCTTCCCCCTGGGGATTGGCCTCACCCCCGGGCTCTGCCTCCTGTCCCTGCTGGCTGATCCCCTGGCCCGTCCCCTCCTGGGGTTTGTTGAGATACAGCACCAGCGCGGACACCAGGCCGATAACCACCATGCAGGACAGTATGGCCATCCTTCGCAGTCTAGAGTCCATTTGCTACCTCAGTCAGATATTCTCCATAATTTGTCTTCATCAAAGGCTCTGCCAGTTTCAGCAGCTGCTCCCTGTCAATAAATCCCCGCTTGTAGGCAATCTCCTCAATACAGGAAATGTACAGCCCCTGCCTTTTCTGGAATGCCGCCACAAAATCCGCCGCATCCAGCAGTGCGTCGTGGGTTCCCGTGTCCAGCCAGGCAAATCCGCGCCCCAGTGTCTCCACATGGAGGGTTCCCCGCCTTAAGTATTCATTGTTCACGCTGGTGATCTCAATCTCTCCCCTGGCAGAGGGCTTTATGTTTTTGGCGATTTCTACCACATCGTTATCATAAAAATACAAGCCGGGCACGGCATAATTGCTCTTGGGATTCTCAGGCTTCTCCTCGATAGAGAGCGCCCGGCCGTCCCTGTCAAATTCTACAACACCGTAATCTCTTGGATCTCTGACATAGTAGCCAAAGATGGTGGCTCCCTTCTCCCTGGCCGCCGTCTCCTTCAAAACCCTGGAGAAACTCTGTCCATAGAAAATATTGTCCCCCAGCACCAGGGCAACCCTGTCTGTTCCGATAAACTTCTCTCCTATGATAAAGGCGTCCGCCAGCCCCCTGGGATACTCCTGCACCTCATAGGACAGCTCCATGCCCAGCTGGTGCCCATCCCCCAGAAGCTCCTGGAACACAGGCAGATCCCTGGGGGTGGAGATAATCAGGATCTCCCGGATACCTGCCAGCATCAGCGTGGACAGCGGATAATAAATCATCGGCTTGTCATATACCGGCATAATCTGTTTCGATATTGCCTTTGTCAGGGGATAGAGCCGGGTGCCGGAGCCCCCTGCCAAGATAATTCCTTTCATTCAGTCACCAATCCTTTCTCATCTCTGTGTATCGGACACTGGGCTTTGTATCACGCCGCTTTTCAGACACGCCGAATGGGAACGGCGCTCTGTCGTCCCCATCTGCATTCTTTACTGTTTTTCGTACATATCCGCATAGTATTTCTGATAATCGCCGCTGGTCACATTTTTCATCCAGTCCTCATGTTCAAAAAACCACTGTATTGTCTTTTTTATTCCCTCCCGGAACATGGTCTCCGGCTCCCAGCCGATCTGTTCCCTGATCTTGTCCGGCGCAATGGCGTATCTGCGGTCATGCCCCTTGCGGTCCTCCACATAGGTGATCAGATCTTTCGTCACCAATGCCTTCCTGGGGTCGCTGTCGGAAAGCATCTCCTGAAGGGTCTCTATAATGATATTGACAATCTCAATATTGCGTTTCTCATTGTGCCCGCCGATATTGTAGGTCTCAAACAGCTTTCCCTGCTCCTGCACCATGTCAATGGCCTTGGCGTGATCCTCCACATACAGCCAGTCCCGCACATTCTTTCCGTCCCCGTACACCGGCAGCTTCCTGCCCTGAAGAGCATTGTTGATAATCAGGGGAATCAGCTTCTCCGGAAACTGGTAGGGACCGTAGTTGTTGGAGCAGTTGGTGATGTTGGCCGGAAAATGGTAGGTGTCCATATAGGCCTTCACCAGCATGTCCGAACTGGCCTTGCTGGCCGAGTAGGGACTGTGGGGCTCATAGGGAGAGGTCTCATAAAAGAAAGCGTTGTCGTCATCAGGAAGGGAGCCGTACACCTCATCCGTGGACACATGCAGAAACTTTCTGTCCTCCTTAAAACTCCCGTCGGGAAGCTCCCAGGCCGCCTTGGCACAGTTGAGCATCACCGCCGTGCCCAGAACATTGGTCTGCACAAACACTTCCGGATTCCGGATGCTTCTGTCCACATGGCTCTCTGCGGCAAAATGCACCACTCTGTGGATCTCATTTTCCGCAAAGATCCTGGACACGGCCTCCTTGTCACAGATGTCCGCCTTCACAAAAGTATAGTTGGGCCTGTCCTCAATGTCTTTCAGATTCTCCAGGTTGCCCGCATAGGTGAGGGCATCCAGGTTGATAATGCGGATATCCCCGTCGTATTTTTTAAACATGTAGTGAATATAGTTGGAACCGATAAAGCCGGCGCCGCCTGTCACAAGATATGTTCTCATCTCTCCTGCCTCCCTGCCCGCTCCAGCGGGCCTTCGCAAATTTTTATTAGTATAGCATAAATTCCTGCATTTTCCAAACAATTTCTTTTTCTCTTCCGGTGTCCGGCATCAGTATCCCATATAACTGATATTCAGATCCACGCTTCCGCTGATTCCGCTGACGCTTCCGCTGGGGGTGTACTGCCACAGATCATATCTGCCCCCATAGGTGGGCGCCGCAGCGTACTGGGCCAGCCAGATCTTGTAGCCTCCCAGGCTGGCCGCGTCAATCTTTTCCTCCAGCCAGGTCTTGTTGGAGTAGATGCCCGCCGTGTAGCCGCCGTTCTGGATGGTCTGGCAGAAAGCCTTGCACACCGCCGTCCTGGTGGCCCTGTCGATCATGTCTCCACGGCCGCCGCTGGCTTCCACGTCGATAAACACCGGATAGGAGATGGTGTACTTCTTAATCTGGCCCAGAACCATGGAAGCCTCCTCCACGGCCTCAATCTCGTCCACAGCCTGGGAGAAGAAATAAATGCCCACTTTCAGGCCCACTGCGGAGGCCCCTTTGATATTGGCCTCAAATTTTGGATCCACAATCAGTGTGCCCGCGGAAGACCCTCTGTATCCGCTGCGGATGATCACATAGGAGATCCCGGAATTCTTTACCGCATTCCAGTCTATGCTGCCGTTCCACTTGGACACGTCGATGCCCAGGACTCCGTTGTCCGTAATCAGAGAGCCGTCGCTGGCAAAATTGTACTTAGCTCCCTGGATGATCTGTTCTCCCACAACTTTCGTACCGTCAGCCGTATAATAATATACTTTGCCGTCAATGGTCTGCCATCCGGTGTACTTCTGCTCTCCCTTTACAAAAAATTTAGGCGCCGTATAGTAGTCCGCAAAGACCGCCTCACGGTAACTTTCCCCTTCCTGCACAAAAACCTGCTGCCCGTCAGAGGTTTTCAGAAGCGTGGATCTGTCCTCCATGGGATTGGACTTTACGGTCACATTACAGGAAGCGCTGACTTCCTCGCCGTTCTCCGAATATTTTACGGTGATCACCGCGCTGCCTGGAGCCACGCCGGAAACGGTGATTTTCCTTCCGTCCACACTCACCAGGGCCACCCTTGTGTCGGAGGACTCCGCCGCCACGGCCTGATCCTGGGAAAGCGCATTCACCACCTCCGCCTGAATCTCCTCGGAGCCGGAGGCATAGAGAGTCACGGAGGTCTTGTCCAGCGTCAACATTTTGGCGCCGCCGATGGTGACGCTGATGGATGTTTCCGCCCCGGTGTCATCGGCGCCGTTCTCATAGTTTGCCCTCACAGTGACGGTGGCCGTTCCCGCAGCCGCTCCCTTCACACTGATATTTCCCTCTCCGTCCACAGTGGCGGTGGCCACCGCAGTATCGCTGGAGACAACGGAGTAAACCACTTTCATTCCTTCCGTAAACCCGGACACTGACGCTTTGGCCGTGAACTCAGCTCCCACAATTCCCGCCATGGCCGTCCTGTCCACTGTCACCGTGCCCTTCTGAGGAAGGGGTGTGGCGCTGGGGGAAGGACTGGGGGAAAGGGACGGGTCCGCGCTGGGGCTCACCGAAGGCTCCACAGGAGGAGCCGTGGTAGGCGTTATCGTTGGATCCTGGGTGGGAGCCGTGGTTGCGTCCGTCCCGGGGGTCTGAGGGGGAGCTGTGGTTGCATCCGTTCCAGGGGCCTGGGTGGGAGCCATGGTGGGCTCTGTGGTAGGATCCGTTCCAGGGGTCTGGGTGGGAGCCATGGTAGGATCCGTTCCAGGAGTCTGAGTTGGAGCCATGGTGGGCTCTGTGGTAGGATCCGCCGTAACGTCCGCCTCAGGGGTCTGGATTGGTTCTTCGGTTGTGTCCGTCCCGGGAGTCTGGACAGGCTCTGTGGTTTCCTCCAGTCCAGGCTCCTGTGTGTGATCCGTTGAAGGCGTCTGCGCGGAATCCGGGGTCTGGCCGGATTCCGCAGACGGATCCTGGGGTTCTGTGGTGGAGAACGACGCCGACCTGTTCTCTGCCCGGGCATACTCCAGCCAGCCCGGCTGGCTCCCTGCGGCCGCCAGCACCCTCACCGTCTGTGACATGGCCGCAGCCATCTGATCCATGCCCACAGACTGGCCGCTCATTCCCAACGTGGCAGGATCCGGAATGGAGCTCTTGCTTATCTCACTGTAGACAGCTCCAACCACATTGCTGTCCACCCAGGTCTGGGTGTCCTCAAGTGTGGATTCCACCACGGTTTCATTCTTCTTGGTGTCCTCCTCCGCCGCGTTTATCTCCGTCTCCTGTTTCACCTCGTTTTCCACATCTACCTTACTGTAGGCAATCTCTTCTTTCACTTCCACAGACCGGGATGCGGTTGAAACTGTAAAATCTGCATACTTGGAATCCGTAAGGCTTTCCATAATCACCTGATATGTACCGGGAGCAATGCCCTTTTTGTAGATAATCCCGTCCATATCATCATCAGACCAGATGTAAGTTTTTCCACTGGGATCCGTTACCATGACCGAAAAAGGCACATTGCCCACCAGTTTATTATTCTTTTTATTGATAAATTTTATCTTTAAATCTTTTTGAATGGATGTAAAATCCGGCACTATAGCCACTTGCCTGTCGTAGTCTATCTCATCATATTCTTTGAGCGGTTCCTCCGTGGGTTCCGGCGTCGCAGCGGGAACCACCGCCGCCAGTCTTGCAATCTGGGCATCCGCCACCGCCACCAGACCTTTCTCGCCTATGACGTCAATCCCATCCAGCTGTTCTCCCACATCGGCAAAAGTTGACACAGGACTTCCGCCCAGACGTGTGGCAAGAAAAATACCGCTCACCAGAACCGCCAGCGCCATCACTCCCACTCCCGCAGCCAAAATGGTCCTGTTTGCCGCCCCTTTGCCTGTAAAACACTTTCTGAACAGAGGCATATGTCCCAACGGTTTCTTCCCCTGACGCTGCTTTGGCGGCTGCTGTATGACATGGAGCTGCCGCACCTTTGTGGACGGCGCAGAATCGTCCTCTCCCGATTCCCCATATGTAGGTTCTTCTGTGTAGGCTTCCGCTGACCAGGAAGAGGCTTCCTCGGGATCTGTGTAAGTTTCCGCTGACCAGGAGGAAAGGATTTCCTCAGGATCAGTATAGTCTTCCGCCGGCCAGGTGGAGAGGGTTTCCTCGGGATCTGTGCCGGCTTCCGCCGACCAGGTGGAGAGGATTTCCTCGGGATCCGCATAGTCTTCCGCCGGCCAGGTGGAGAGGGTTTCCTCGGGATCTGTGGCCGTTTCCTCGGGCTCCGTATCGTCTTCCCCCGGCCAGAATAAAAGGGCCTCCTCCGGAGCTGTGAATGGCTCTGTGTAGGTTTCCGCTGGCCAAGATGAGGTTTCTTCTTCTGGATCTATGCATGCTTCTGTTGGCCAGGATAAAAGGGCCTCCTCTGAAGCTGCGCCGGCTTCCGCCGGCCAGGATAAGGGGGCCTCCTTCGGGACTGTGTACCCTTCTGCCTGCCAGAATGAGGTTTCCTCTTCCGGCTCTATGTGCGCTTCTGTGGGCCAGGATAGAGATTCCTCCTCCGGAGCCGCGTATGCTTCTGCCGGCCAGGATGCCGGTTCATCCACAGGCAAATCTGCTGAGGCCAGATCCTCCCTGTACAGCTCTGCTCCAGGCCACTCCACAACTGCATCTTCATACCTGCCAGCTGCCTCTTCTGCCCCGGTCTTTTGGTCTTCAGTCATGGCATAAACTGGATCTTCTTCCGGCTCCTCTGCTGCACAGCCCTCGCCAGTGTACACTTCCGGCTCATAGTCTTCCCCAGTGTACGCCTCTGCCGCACAATCTTCGTCCATGTACGCTTCTGGCTCATAGTCTTCCCCAGCGCATACCTCTGACGCATCTTCTCCGGTCATATACTCTCCGAATTCCTCAAGTGCATCACCTACAGGCTCTCCCGCCATACCGTCATATGTACCATCACTGGCTTCATCCCATTCATATCCACTCTCATCATAGCGCTCCTGGGTCTGAGCAGTTTCTTTTGCCCGGCCAAACAGCTTTTTCATCCACAATATCCTTTCTAAGGTCTATGAGAAAATTAACAATTCTGTAACATTATAGCATCACATCCCCGTCTCTTCAAGCGACATCCTCATTTCTTCATAATTTCTTAAAACACCCCCAAATCCCCCATTTCCCGTAGAAATTTCTTAATTTTTCTTTAAGCCAGAGAAATAATGTGGATTTTCCTGAAGCATAATAGTACAATGGACTTCATGAAAAATGAAGAAATGGAGATTTTATGAAAGATACCAGACATTCCAATGACAGCCTGCCCCAGAACCCTGGTCCCACCATACCGGAACTGGATATCATAGACCTGGAAGGAGACGGGACCCTGCAGGCCGCGGAAGGACCGGATTCCTCCCAGCCTCCCCGAAAAAAAACTGCCGGAAGGATCCTTTCCCGCATCAATGTGCATATTGTTCTCCTGGCAGTATTTCTGCTCTTTATCGGGTGCATTGTATACAAGTTCCTGAACTGGGGCGTAGAAGTGGATCTGGACGAAATATTCAAGGACGGCCCGGGGGAATACAGCGATATCTTTGATGTGATTGTCCCCCTGACTGACGGCCAGGGCAAGATTATATATCCCGACTATGAAGACGGCATCACCATTCTGGCCTTCGGCAACGCTCCTTTCGCCGATGACCGGGGTTCCAAGGACAACCTGGCAGAGATGATTCAGGAGCTCAGCGGCGCCACCGTGTACAACTGCTCCATCAGCGGAAGCTACCTTGCCTCCCAGAATCCCACCATAGACCCTCACAACTATCCCTGGGATGTATTCACCTTCTACTGGATGTGCCTCATGACCACGGAGGAGACTACGCGGAGCCAGTTCCTTACAGCCCTGGACACTCTGGGAGAAAATGCACCCCCCGAGGGCAGGGATGTATATGACACCCTCTGCTCTATCGACATGAACGAAGTAGATGTAATCACCGTTATGTATGACGGCAGTGACTACCTGCTGGGCCACAAAATGTTTGATGACGATAAGCCAACCGACATAGAGTATTTTACAGGCAACCTGACAGCCGGGATTGAGCTTCTGCAGCAGCTCTACCCCCATATCCGCATCATTGTGCTCTCTCCCACCTACGCATTTGGCCTGGATGAAGAGGGAAACTACGTCAGCAGCGATCTGCAGCGCTACGGCCAGGACGTGCTGAGCACTTATGTGATCAAACAGGGATACTACTGCAACATCAGTGGAATTACCTTTGTGGACAACCTCTATGGCACCATCCATGAGGACAACGCCAGAGAATACCTTTCCGACCACATCCACCTGAATGTAGAAGGTCGAAAAAAAGTGGCAGAACGCTTTGTATATGCTCTGAACTACTTCGATGATATGCAGAAAAAAGAATAGTCTTCGTCACCGTCCAAGGGGCAGCCACTGAGAACAGCGGCTGCCCCTGCTTATATTCTGTAAAAAATCCTGATCCCCCTGGCTACACCCCTGCCACCTTCACGCCTTCAATGCGGACGGCAAAGGGTCCTTCATACTCCTCATTCCGATATCTCTCCCTGGAGAAGACCATCCGCCCCTGGGATTCCAGAATGCTGCCGTTGACAGAGCCCCCTGTCACCGGCCTCATCTTTCCCCCCTCAAAAAGGAATGCCAGACGAATCTCCCCGCCGAAGTGTCCGGAAAAATCATCCATCTGAAAATCGGAAAAGCTCACAATGTGCAGGCATTTTCCCTCCTTCAGCTCCTCCAGAGGCCTGCTGCCCACGGGCACATGAATGCTGCTGTAATTCCCAGTGGGTTCAATCCCCAGATAGTAGGCAAATCTGCTGCCCCCGTGGAGCGTTTTCAGCGTCCCCTCCTCCATGAGAACCCGGTCTTTCATGGGAATCCCCTCAAAGCTGTAGGGATCTTTTGCCTTCAGATTGATGGTGAGAGGATCCCCCTGAATCTGCTCACCCTGCACCAAAGCCCCCACCTTGTAATTGGAGTACTCCTGATACACCATTCCCGTGCCTGAACGGCCCAGATAATAGGACAGCAGAGTTCTCACATTCCTGCCCGACAGCAGCACGGTGTACTCCCCTGCCTCCGGCGCGCTCACCGCCTCAGCCCGGGCCTTTGTGATGGCCAGTGCCTCCTCCACCTCTCCCCGCAGAGCTTCCGCCTCCGGCTCCCGGTAAGAAAACTGATGGCAGGTCTCCACATCCTGGGGAGAAATACATTGTATTACATACTCCCCTGACACATGGTAAGCCTCATACCCCACGTCCACCCCCCTGCTGTTTACAATACGGTACAGGGTGCGGGTGGCAAATATCTCCGCTGAATTCACAAACACATCCTCCAGGACATCCGGGGCAAAAAGAGCCTCCACCATCACTCTGACGCTCTCTTCCAGACTCCTCCCTGCAAAACCGCTCTCAGAGGGCTTAAACTCCTCCTTCTGCCCCTGGTTCAGCTCATACCAGGGATTGCAGACCATGGCCGCGGCCTCATAGGCGCTCTTCAGCACCCTGGCCATCTCCTCCACCCCCATGCCAGGATGGAGATTCACCTGGGAGGAGCCCAGCATCTTCTCCCCGCCCTTCTCAAAAGGACGGAAAACCGTCACCTCATAATCTGTCAGATCCGTCCCTCTCTTCAGATCCAGATCCTTTTTCACAAAAAAGCACTCCATGGATTCCCGGACGCTCTCCACAATACGGTACGCCCCTATTTCCAGCCGGCCTAACACAGCCTTAATCTGATCTATCAAAATGATTCCCTTCCTTTCTGCCACATCCCTGAAATATCCATTTCCGTACTACCCAAGCCGGATCCTGGCCTTGATATAAGGCCCCCCGTCCGAAACTTTCACCCACTCCTTATAGCCTTTTCCGCACATGCCGCTTCCGCTGAGGCAGACGTTCTCCGACATCATAGTGATGGATTTCAGCAGATCCGGCACATAGCCGGTGAGGACAATGGGGGAGAATATCCTGCCCGTGAGCTTTCCGTCCCGGATCTCCCTGGCGATGTTGACCATGCACTGAATGCCCCAGTTTTTAGGATCCTCCATACCGCTGCTGGGGTTCTCCAACAGAAAACCATAGTCGATGGAAGCAATCATATCCTCCACCCTGTCCTTTCCGCCCTCGAAGAAGGTGTTGGTCATGCGGGTGTAGGCCTTCCTGCGGAAACTCTCCCTTCTTCCGTTCCCCGTTGGCTCCGTGCCCAGAGTAAGAGCCGACTGCAGATCGCTGATTCCCCGCTTCAGAACGCCCCTGTCAATGACAACCGTGTCGTGAGCCATGGTGCCCTCATCATCGAAAAAGTAGGAGGCCACCTCCCGGGCCGCCGCAGCCCCGTCATGCATCGTCACCAGCTCCGAGGCCACATACTCGCCCACATACTTCTCCGCCAGAGCGCGTTTTTTTACAAACATGTCCATCTCCACCCCATGGCCGAAAGCTTCGTGTACGATCATCCCCGTCACATCCGGAGCGCAGATGCAGGAATACTCCCCAGGTATCATGGATTCACTCTTTAACAGTTCCAGAGTGATTCCCGCTCCCTTCTCCACATCCGCCTCCATTCTGGAGAGCACTTCCCCGCCGCCCAGGCAGGAGTAGGGCATATAGTAATCCTTGATTTCCTCCCCCCTGGCCGCTGCAAAGGACACCGCCCCTGTCATAAACATCACATTTTCCTCCAGGTCTTTTTTCCGGGACAGGAAAAGCTTTGTATACTTCTGATAAGTGCAGAACACCCGACAGTCCAGAATATCCCCGCTGACCCCCAGGCCCTTGTCCTTGATGCCGCACAGAACCTTTAAAATCTCATCATCCCCCATCTCCTCCGGGTCTGTCTCATAATCGGTGCTGCCGCTGAACCGGATCTCTTCCTCCTGGGGAATCTGGAACTCCCTTTCCCCCATTCCCTCCGGCAGTACTTTGCAGGAGGCTTCCGCCACCTGGGCCACGCGCTCACAGATCCTGTCAATATCCGCCTCTGTGATCTGGTTGAAAGAGTACTCCCCATAGTGTTTTCCGTCGGATACCTTCACCACAAACCCTCTGGAAGTTGCCAGATCGTCCTCCCCCACGCTCATATTTTTCCTGGACACCGAATAGTACTTTGACCTGGAGTCCACCGCCAGCACCGACCCATAGGCATAGCGCTCCAGCAGCTGCTCCAACAGTTTCTTCAGCAGCGGTTTCTTCTCCTGGATAAATTCACTCTCCTGAACCTTCATTTCTGCTCCCTTCTATAACTATATGTCTGAGAAAATCAGGAACTGTCCATCTGAATCCATCCACAGCGATTCAGGACTTCCTCAATGAACCGTTTCCAAACATACTTCTTTGATAATGCCTGCCTTCTTATTCTAAATCAAAATGCTTTTTTTCACAACTGCTTTCTGGACATATTTCCGGACAGCAGCAGCTTATGAGCCTGGTACAGAGCCTCCACCTTCTGCATCATGTCCGGAATGCGGATCCTGGAAGGGCACAGCTCCAGGCAGGGCATCTCCACGCAGTCCCTGCACCGGGCTGCACTCTCCTCAATGCCAAGACCCAGTTTTTTCAGCGCCCAATAGTCTTTTCCCATGTGAAAATACTGGTACTGGCGGAAAATGGTGTGAATCTCCGTTCCCCAGGGACAACGGCAGCGCTGGCAGCGGCTGCAGGGAATGGGATCGTACCTGTGTCCCAGAACCGAGAGCACCTCCTCAAAAGAGGGAAATTCGCCCCCGGATTCCAGCGCAGCGGCCGGATATTCCCCTCCCATAAGCGCGTCCACCTGTTCCAGGGTGCCCAGTCCCACCAGGGCGCAGGATACCGGGTAGGAAAGCACCGCTCCCACCAGAACCTCCACCGGAAAAAAGGCCGGAAGCAGCCCTGCCGCATACACTTTGTTCACCAGAAACCCTTTCTCCCGAAACACGGGCTCTTCGCCCATCCGCTGCAGCATCCCTCTCTCCAGCACATTGCCGCTCCCCTGGAGCACATCCACCCTCTTATCCCGGGCTCCCCGCAGAAGGGTGTCATAGTAGTGGGAGGCAATCCCCGAAAAACGGATCAATCCCTCCCCTTTCAGCTCCTCAAGCGCGTCCAGAGCGCCCCCTTTCCGGAAAACCTCCTCCTCATGATCCGGGTCCACCTGGTGGACAAAATAGACGTCCGCCCAGGTGCCCAGATTCTCCCGGGAAGTCCGCACTGCCTGGTACATCTCATTGCCGTCATAAAAACGGGCCTTGTCCGAGATGACAATCCTCTCCCTGCCCACACGCTCAGCAAATTTTCCCAGTTTGATCTCCGCATCCCCGTATTCAGGCACAATGGCCGTATCGTACAGATTACATCCCAGAGAAAACGCATGGGCCATCACCCCCAGGGCCTCCTCCTGATTCAGATTAAAATACTCCGGCAGTACCGGGACGCTTCCCTGGAGAATCGGAATGGTTCCAAACCCTACCTGGGACACTTTCAGGCCCGTATTTCCAAGTTCTCGGTAACGCATTCTACCCCTCCTCCAGTGCCCGGGACGCCCCGTAAAAAGCCCGCTCCTCCAGGGATACCCCCTGGGGCAGCAAGGGTTTTTCCAGGGAAATGCAGAAGGCAAAAGCCTCCCTGCCGATCCGTTTCAAAGTGGAGGGCAGGGAGATTTTTTTCAGGCTGTGGCAACGGAAAAATGCCCGGGCCGGAATCTCCTCCATGCCCTCAGGGAGCAGAATTTCCTCCAGGGAGGTGCAGTTTTCAAAAGCCCCCGCTCCCATCCGGCCCAGACATTCTCCAAACTCCACCCGCTCCAAGGTGCCGCAGCCAAAGAAGGCTCCCTCTCCCACCCACTCCACGCCCAGGGCGCCGCGCACTTCCCGAAGCCACTTACATCCCGCAAATGCCCTCCTGCCAATGGAAGATACCGTCTCCGGGAAGGTCACTTCCGTCAGCAGATTTCCATCCTGAAAAGCCCCCTCTCCCACAGCGGTTATCCCCCAGGCCAGCTTCAGGCAGGAAATATTTCCAGTACATTCCTTAAGCACGCCGTCCTCATCGGTTTTAAAACAGTTCAGGCTGTCCGTCACCGCCTGTTTTGCCAGGGGATGCAGCTCTTTCTCCCGGTCTTCTATGCCGTGAAATCTCACCACAGACCCTTCCGGCAGCACAATCTCCCGAAGGGAAATGCAGTTGCGGAAGGCGTATTCCTCCACCTGTACTCTCTCCGAGGAAAAGCAGATTCTCTCAATCTTCAGTCCGTTGGCAAAGGCCCATCCGCACACCAGATGAATCCCGGCGGGAATCTCCACTGTTCCCTCACAGCCTGAGCCGTCCAGAAGCATGTCTCTGACAGTCACCAGGGAGGATTCCCTGCGCCGGGCCTCCATCCAGGCCGTCCCATGGAAAGCCCTGGCGCCGATATGGCTCACGCTCTCCGGTATCTCCACCTCCCCCAGCATGACCGCATCCCGGAATACCTCCGGCTGAATCCGGCGGATTCCCTCCGGTATCTTCACTGCCCAGGCGGCTCCCCGGTATCCTCTGAGAATTTCTTCCCTCTCCACCTCAAAGCAGCTCATGGCGCTGTGGAACAAAAGCCTCACCTTCTCCGGTATCTGCTCCGAAAAAATGTCACTGTAGCGGCAAAATTCCCAGACTTTTCCCTGCCAGATCACCTGGCTCAGACCCGTGCAGCCGCCAAGGGCCCAGGCTCCCAGACGGAAATCTCCCCTGGGCCCTGTGAGAGTGATTTTTCTCAGGCCGCTGCAGTCCTCCAGGGCATGTTCTCCCAGGCAGATTCCATCCTGAAATTCTGCCTCTTCCAGGCTCTCGCACCCCAGAAAAGCATATGGTCTCACCGTGCAGAGTCCGCCAAAGGAGAAGTGTCTCAGACTCCTGCAGCCGCTGAAACAGTAGGGCTGCACCGCCCTGGCCCTGCCGCAGACACACTCTTTAAGCTCTCTGCAGCCTGCAAAGAGGCCTTCCCCCAGAATGGTCGTCCGGGAAAGTTCTGCCCGTACCAGGGATATACAACCATAAAAGGCCCTGGCCCCCACCTGGGGCGCCGAAAGCGACACCTCCCTGAGAGCGGCGCACTTCTCAAAGGCCCTTTCTCCCACCCGGCGCAGCTTTGGCGGAAACTCCATCTCCTCCAGTGCGCCGCAGCCGAAGAATGCCCCTTCCCCGATCCACTTAAGGCTCCGGGGCAGCGCTACTTCCGTGATCTGCCTGTTTCCTGCAAAGGCATAGGGAGCAATCCCCCTTATACCCTCCGGCAGAGAGATTTTTCCCCTGCAGGCAGCGCCGGACACCACCAGGGCGCCCACCAGAGCCAGCCCCTCTGCTCCCTGCTTTTGCAGGCAGGTGTCCTCGAAAGCCCGCTCCCCCGCCAAGAGCTCCGCCTTTACCGGCGTTTGTTCCAGACGGACACAGCCCGCCAGAGCCTCTTTTCCCACCCACTGCGCCTGATCCAGCCTGATTCTGCTCAGACGCCTGCACTGATAAAAGGCCCTCTCCTCTATGGACAGCCAGGCCGGAAGATCCTCCCGGAATTGTTCCGGCAGCTGCGGCTCCACAGAGGCTTCCGGTCCCAGGCTCCGGGACTCTGCACATGTTTCCGGCCCCGGAGCCAGCACCACCTCCTCCAGGGCCCCGCATCCGGCGAACACCTCCCCCTCCAGGCGCCTTATGCCGGAGGGCAGCTGCACCCGCAAAAGCCCTTTACAGCCCTTAAACGCCGCCGGGCCCACCCACCGGACGCTCTCCGGCAGAATCACCTCTGTCAGGTTTCCATTCCCATAGAACGCTCCCCCTGCCACAATCCGCACCTGTTTGGGCAGCGCCACCCTGCCGGCAAGCCCTCTCCCGTCCCAGAGAATGCCACCTTCCAGTCCGGAGGCAGGCCCCCCGTCCGGTATCTCCAGCCCCCGGATCCAACGCTCCAGAAATGGCGTTCCCTCCCAGGGATTTCTCCCCGCCGACTCCAGAGTCCCGGGCAATTCCACCCGCTCCAGACTGCTGCAGCCATAGGCCAGTTTCTCCGGCACATGCCGGGTTCCCTCCTCTAAAACCAGAGTTTTCAGCTTTTCACAGCTCCCCAGCACATCCGTCCCCCATCCCCGGCCCTCCGCCCGGATCCAGGCTTTCCGCAGGCCGCTTCTGGCAAAGGCAAGACTTCCCACATGCTCCAGACCACAAAGCCTTATCTCCTTCAGACTGCCGCAGAGATAGAAGGCCAGCTTCCCCACAGACCGGAAACTTTCCGGAAAATGTACCTTTCTCAGGGAGGTACAGCCATAAAAACTGCTCTCCCCAACCTCCGTAAGTCCTTCCGGAAACTCTGCCTCCTGGAGCGCAGCACAGCGCCGGAACACCCGCGCCTCCACCCTGAAAATTCCCCAAGGCAGCTGCACCCGCAGAAGCTTTACACAGTTTTCAAAAGCCCCCGCCCCAATCCGCCGCAGACCTTTGGGAAAAACTGCCGTCTGCAGCAGCAGGCAGTCCCGGAAAGCCTCTCTGCCAATCTCTTCCAGACTCTCCGGAAAAATCACTTTGTCTATGGCCTCATTCCCCGCAAAAGCCTCCGGGGCAATCATTCTTATCCCCTCCGGAATCACCACACGGGACTCCGCCCCCAGATATTTTAACAGCATGGAACCGCTGATCCTGAAGTTTCCCAGCACCTGCTTCTGAATGGTGCGCACAAACTCCGGCACCTGCAAGAACGCCGTATCATTCTCCCCTTCCCGCTGGCGCCTGTCCCCCTGCAGAGCTGTCGATATGGCAGAGAAGCCGGCGGCAGGTTCCTCTGCCCCACCTCCCTCCACCGTCGCACCGGTAAGCCCCTGAAAGGTGTACTCCGTCCCCTGACAGGTTCTAATAGTCTTCAGAGAAGTACAGTTTTTAAAAGCATCCTCATGGATCCGCACCTGATCTGTGGCAAAATTCACTTTCTCCAGGCTGATGCAGTTGCGGAAAGCCCGCTCCCCTATGTCCTTTAAGGACTTTGGCAGGCTCACTGTGAGAATTCCCCGCATGTCAAAAAAGCAGCCCCTGGCCAGGCTCTCTATCCCCTCCGGCACTTCCACATGTTTGATGTTCACCAGATAACGCACCATACACCTGCCGTCCAGTTCCATCATCCGCAGAATATCCCTGACAATCCTGCGGACAAGAGGCGGCATCTCCCCCTCTCCCGCCGCTGCCTCCACCACATTTGTCATCTTCCAGCACTCTCCGTCCGCAAAAGAAATCTCCGTCACCTTTCCGCATCCGGTGAACACATCACAGATACACCCCTCCTCCAGGTGTCTGGAGATCTGAAGTTTTTCCAAGTGCATGTCGTTGGCAAATGCCTGGGTTCCAAGCTTTTTTACACCTGGAATCCGGACTTCCCGCAGGCTGTCACAGTAGAGAAACGCACACTCTCCCAGCTCCTCCACAGAAGCCGGAACCACAGCCCGTATCAGGTTGTGGCAGCGGTGGAAGGCATAGCTGCCAATGTAGGAGACCCCCTCTGGGATCTCCACTTCCTCCAGCTTCCGGCATCCCTTAAAAGCTCCTCCCATAATGCGCCGAAGCCCCGGCGGAAGCACTGCTCTTTTCAGGGAAACGCACCCTTTCAAGGCTCCCTCACCTATGGTGTGAATCCCGTCGGGAATGCGGATTACCTCTTCCCTTCCTGTGTATTCTTTCAGAACTCCGTCCTCTATCCGATAAAAATCCCCCATATTTCTTCCCCTTATTTTCTCGCCCCTCCTGCCCCCAAGGCTCTCTCATTCAGTCCCGGGACCGGGCTTCACTCTGCAGAAAAATCAATTTCAACGCCTCCTGCAGCTCCTCCAGGCTTCCGCTGGCAAAGAGCCGCTGCTTGTACCTTTTGGTTCCCCTGCGCTTTTTCATCATGTAGGAGGCAATCTTCTTCACATAGCCCAAAGTATAGCTCTCATCGTAGAGCTCCATGGCCATTTCTGTCTGTTCTGTCAGAAGCTGATATTCCGTCTTTTCACAGACCATTCCTGTGAGCTCGCTGAAAATAAAAGGATGCTCCAGCCCATATCGTGCCAGCATCACCCCCTCCGCCCCTGTGCTCTCCATCATCTTCTCGGCGTCCTCCACAGAGAAGATCCCGCCGTTGGCAATGACTGGAATGGACACCGCCGCCCTGGCCCGTTCAATCTCTTCCCTGTAGGGCTCTCCGTCGTACATCATGCTCCTGCTTCGGCCGTGAATGGTGATCATATCCGCCCCTGCATCCTCACACACCCGGGCAAATTCCGCCGCATACATTTCCTCCTCCCGGATTCCCGTGCGGCATTTTACCGTCACCACTTTCCCGCTCTTTTTCACTCCCCGGATCACTGCAGCCGCCCGCTTCCAGTCCGTCATCAGGGCACTTCCCTCCCCGCTTTTGAACACGTTGGGAACCGGACATCCCATGTTGATATCTATGATATCATAACCCTGTAAGAGACTGCCGCAGGCCATCTGCTCCATCACCGCAGGGTTCCCGCCCAGAAGCTGTACCGCCTTTATTTTCTCCCTGTCCGTGGTGGCCAGCAGTCGTTTTGTGGCCCTGTCCTCATACTTCAGGGCATTGGCGCTGACCATCTCCGTAAAGCACAGCCCCGCCCCCAGCTCATACGCCAGCACCCGGAAAGGACAGCAGGTATACCCTGCCAGGGGCGCCATCAGCACATTGGACGGCAGAAGTATTTCTCCAAGACGGATTTTCCTGATCTCCATGTGTTACGCTTTCCTCCTTCTCCCGGGCCGGATTGCCGTTTCCCCTTCCGCCCTTGTACACTTTATTTTATCACCCCAGGATCAATTTGCAAGTCCATATAAAACAGTTCTGAGAAATCGCCGAAACAGGTTGCCTGTATGTGCCGGCACCTGTATAATTAGAAAGTGTAAAGAATTAACTTTGCAGATGACGCAGTATAAATCTGGCACAAGAAAACGGTAGTGTCAAGTAATCTATGAAAAAGCTGGGCCGAAAAAAGTAGGCCCAATCGA
>OFHO01000025.1_pt1 | contig 127519 bp, 121 predicted proteins | sample 1521531 | NCBI WGS metagenome assembly OFHO01 (sample SAMEA3504124, study PRJEB24116) | mouse gut metagenome | biome: mouse gut; feature: mouse-associated habitat; material: faeces | place: Denmark | collected 2011
TCTATCATACAGGTTTGCTCCAGTTTTGTATAGGTACGCACTATCTACCGTTTACAGACAGACCGCCAGAATACCACATAATTTCTTTTTCATAATTTTCTCCTCTCATTCCAGTTCCGTCTCTGCACTTCAGTGCCCCTACAGGGGAAGAAAATATCATCTGCACAATTCCCAGCTGACATTTTCTTCCGGGCACCTCCGTTCCGAGACTGTTTTAATTTCCTCTTGACATTTCTTAACTGAACCAGTCGCTGCGCAACAGCACCAAAAGCCGAAGTTCCTTCGCTACTTCTCCTGTCTAACGTCTGGCTTCCGGCCTGTAAAAAGGAAACAGTACATCCTCCGCCAGCAGAATCTTGTATTTCTTGGGCCTCCTGTAGGCATTGCCGTGCACCTCCCGGCGGCGGTACTCCCGCATCTCCCTGATGGGGAAATCTGCCAGGAAAATCCCCTCCGTCCCGTCCGCCTCCAGAAGCAAAGTATCTCTGGAACCGCTGCCGTCCGAATTGTAGGCTATGCCGTCAAAGGCATTGGAATGGCCGTTGCAGTCCGGCTGCCCCTGGGGATAGTTCACGGTGGCTATGCCCATCATGTTCTCATAAGCCCTGGCCCGCAGCTGGGCCAGACGGTTCTGCTCCAGGGGACAGGCGTTGGGCACCAGCACGATCTCCGCCCCTTTCAGCATCAGGATCCTGCCGCTCTCCGGAAATTCCCTGTCATAGCAGATCATGCTGCCCACCTTGACCTTGCCCTTCGCCGTATCCAGATCCGCCACATAGAAATCCTCCCCCTGCCCGATCCGGCATTCCTCCCCGAAATCACAGGTGTGTACCTTGGAATAAGTATATGCCTCCCGGCCCCGCCGGTCAAACAAAGTAATGGAATTTTTGGGCAGCTTTCTGCCCTCGCCGGCCTCCAGGTAAGTAATGCCTATGGCCATGTTCAATTCCCGGGCCAACTGCCGATAGCTTTCCAAAAAAGGGCTTTTCCGGGTGAGAGCCAGGGCACTCAGCGTCTCCCTGTCCTCCGGAATCCGATAGCCGCAGTTCCACATCTCCGGAAACAGGGCAATATCCGCCTCCAGTTCACTGGCCTTCCGGCAATATTCCAGCCCTTTTTCCAGATTCCCTTCCATGGTGCCCGTGGGCATGATCTGCAGCATTGCCACTCGTATTTTGTCCATATTCCGTTCCTCCATTCCACCTATCCCTTTTACCGCTTTTTACCGGTCTGTTGCCATCCGCCAGGTACTCGATGCGTTTCCCCGGCCGCTTCACCGCCGCTGTACACCGCTTTGGCGCTTCCCCTGCTAAAACAACTCGTCCAGTAAAATATAGTAGCGTATCTTCTCCCAGTCGGGTTCCAGGCAAAGTTCCCGAAACAGGAGCATATCATCGTAGCCCTCATGGGCCCTGCCGCCATAATACAGACCGCCGAAATCGTTGGACAGGTCACGGTAGCACAGGGCTATGTCACACCATTTATCGGCGATACCCGTTCTGCCCAGGTCGATATAGCCGCAGAGTCTGCCTTCGTGCTGGAACACATTGGGACAGCAGTAATCCCCGTGGGACAGAACCAGTTCCTCCCGGGGCCTGTTGTCCCAGAGCCATTGCAGCAGGGCAGCAGGGTCTTTGAAACCGCCCTCGCCAAAGGTGTCCGGCTGTACATTGTCCAGATTTACCCGGCCGTTTCGCACTGCCTCCCCGGCCTGGGCCAGCTTATGTTCAAGGCGCCAGTCCCCCGGGCAGCCGGATAGATCCACATTCCATAGCCTTTTTAACCCCTCCGCCATCAGCCGGGCCTGCCCGGCGGGATCCTCCCTGTATGCCTCCCCGCACACCATGTCTCCGGGGAGCCTGCTCATCAACAGATAAATAGTATCCCCCTTCTCTTCCCAAGCCAGCATCCGGGGAACCGGGAGCCTGTCCTGCAGCCATGCCATCATACGGCGTTCATTTTCCGATTCCCTGCTTCGCTTTTGTATTTTCAGCACCCTGTCCCTGAAAAGCAGCACCGAGGAACCGGACATGCCTGTCTCGTCCAGCCTGTATGTCTCCTCCGGGATCAGTGTGCGAATCTTCTCCGGCAGCTGCATCTTTGTCCCCCTTTCCGTATCATCTTGCGGCGGTTTTGGAAATGATCTTCCGAAATCTGCTTCCCGATGAGAACCGGAATGTCAATGCCGCTCCCTGTATGTCCACGGGCGTTTTCAGCTCTTTCGCCCCAGGGCTGCTGGCGTTTCATACTTTATTATATGTAGTTGTCACCGATTCTCCAAGTATTATATATCAGAATATTATGTTTGTAAATGCATCAGATGGAATTATAACGCTTTTTTATAAATGCGCACCCATCTTCCCGGCGCGCATATCTTAAAGCAGAGGCTTTATGGGGCGGCCCGCCTCCGGATACAGCCTTTGGGCTGACAGGAAATATATTTAAGATTGTTTTTTGGAAAGGAAATCGAAACCATATGACCAATATCTGCAAATTTGAAGAAGACACCAAGAACTATCTGGCCAGATTCTACGAAATTCTGGAGGAAATGATCCAAGGAATGGAGGGAGCGGAGTTGAACAACAGCCTCTCCCACAATTTCATCGTACAGATGATCCCCCATCATATGGCGGCTATCGAAATGTCCAAAAACCTTTTGAAATACAATCCCTGTGCCCCCCTGCGCATCATGGCGGAAAATATCGTCTCCATGCAGGCCAGGGGCATAGATGAAATGAAAGAGGCGCTGGAACCCTGCTGTAAACTGATCAATTCCAGCCAGGACCTGTGCCTGTACCAGCACCGCTTCCGGCAGATTACCCGCAACATGCACATTGAAATGAACAATGCCTGCTCCGACAACAATATCAGCGCCAACTTCATGCGGGAGATGATTCCCCATCATCAGGGCGCCATCTATATGGCGGAAAATGCCCTGCGATACTGCGTCTGCCCCAGGCTGCAGCCCATGCTGGAAGAGATCATTGTCTCCCAGAGGCGGGAGGTACGGGAAATGAATCGGCTGCTGGGTTGTTAGAACTCTACCAAAACAGTGCGAACAAAGAGGCTCCCGCTACCGTCAGCACCCCGGAGACCACGATAGACAGGCTGCCCATGGCTCCCTCCACCTCTCCCATCTCCATAGCCTTGGTGGTCCCGATGGCGTGGGAAGCGGTGCCCAGCGCAATCCCCTTTGCCACGGGTGCCTGAATGCGAAACAGCCGCAGTACCGGCTCCGCCAGCACATTGCCCAGCACGCCGGTGATGATTATGACCGCCACTGTTACCGGCACATAACCGCCCAGTTCCTCCGAAACGCCCATGCCGATGGCCGTAGTGATGGACTTGGGCAGGAATGTCACATATTCCTCGTGCCCCAGGGAGAACAGCACCGCCATGGCCAGGATGGACAGCAGGGATGCTCCCACTCCCGCCAGGATGCCCGCCAGCACTGCCTGCCAGTTCTTTTTCAGCACTTCGAACTGCTCATACAGCGGAACCGCCAGACAGACCGTGGCCGGAGTCAACAGGTAACTGAGGTATTTAGCCCCCTGATTATAACTGTCATAGTCCACGCCGCCGGCCAACAGGACTACTACGGTAAACAGGATGGAAAGCAGCAGGGGATTCAGAAATCTCCATTTCAGCTTTTTCTTCAGCCAGCTTCCCAGGAAGTAAGTACCCAGGGAAAGTACCACGCCGCAGTAAGCGGACGTCCTGATCAGTTCATTCATGGCTCTGCTCCTCCTTTTTCGGGACAGGTGCATCTGTATCTGCGTTGGCCTCTTCCGGCAGCGCTTTCCGTTCCGCCCCCGCCTGGTACATGCTGGTCTGCAAGGGTTCCTGGGAATGTGTCTGCAAAGGTTCCTGCAGGACTTCCCGGGAACGTACCCGCAGAACCGTCTGTGTCACCAGGCCGGACACCGCCATGACAATAACAGTAGAAACCACCGTCATGGTCAGATACTCCAGCCATGACGGGGCTATAATCCCCCAGGAGTCCATGATGCCCACCGCCGCCGGAATGAACATGACGGGCATGATCTCCACCAGAAAACATGCCGTCTCCCGCACGGAGGCCAGGGGGAGAATACCCGTTTTTAACAGGGCGAACAAGAGCAGAATGCCATAGATGCCGGCAGGAACCGGCAGGGGCAGCAGCTGGTGCAGGATTTCTCCCGCGAAGGAAATTGTCAGTATGATCAGGAATTGTTTTAAGTATTTCATTTTTACTCCATGGAAATATGAAATCGATATCACTAATCTTATTGGGCCAACTCACTAATGTCCTTTAGATTCCTTTTTTTCTTTCTGGTTAAGCCACCTTAAATGCTCTATGAAAATAACTATGGATGCGGCAACGGCCGGCATCATACGATAGGATTTTCCTTCATGGACAATCTTTTCCGGCAAAATGCATATCTGATCCAGTTTTGATTTATGTATCCATAAAAATTTTCTACCATCTTCTCGGCATTCTGTATCCTTTTTCTTATCTTCTCTCTTTGTCTGGATCTTAAAATTACTTATTATTTCTTCCTTTTTCCATTTTGAATGTACATAAAATAAAAGCTGCGGTTTTCCTCCTTCCACAATATCGCGGTAAGCCGCAATTATATGTTCCCGAAAGCAAAACTTTTCCAGTCCTTCTCTCGGAATTTTTAACTCATTATCTATTTCTGATATAATGCTGTTTATTAGTCCGTCTTCTGTAAAATGCCCCGACTCATTTAATGCATAGCTTGTATTTAGACTTGCACTGACGCTATTGCAATAGGTTCTTTTCCCTATGGATAGCTTGTTTCCTCTTTTTACAAAAAAAATATATCCATCCGAAGATATCACAAATCCGTTAAATCCCAAATGATTAGATAAGTGGGAATCCTTTAAAGTATGCAAAATCGGTCCAAATTCATATTGTTCGCGAACTGTAAGCCCATTATTCCAGCGATAGTCCATTGCGCGGTTCGTTACCAGCGAATCAAAAAACGTTGTTCTGGATGTTTTCATTACAAATTTTTTGTTATTAAGCGTCCAATCATCCACTCTGACATTTAGCTTATTATAAACTTTAGATGTCGAATGGATCTGAAACAACTCGTCAAAATGCTCCCGAATTATGTTCGGAAGTTCATATCTATCATTTGAATCCTGAATATCAATTACACATTGTTGCAATTTGTGTTCGCATACCATAGGAATGTATATTTTTGCTTTACATCTCTCTTCCACTTTGCGCAAATTCTTTTTTGAAGCAGACGAATTATCATAAGAAACCATTTGATTCTTGTACATTCGTGTCAGTTCGTCATAGTCATTTGTGAGTTTGATGGAATCCTCCAGTCTATTCATCAAAATATTGTGGATTAATTTGGATATAGCTGTCATCAGCAACGCAAAAACAATAGAAGAAAATATTGTCCAATCAATGATTTGGATTTGTTGATTTTTGTTCATATTGCTTTTAATACATACGGTCAAAATAGTTAAAGCTGCTATGACTGCATTAATTACTTCGTAATTAATGTACTTGTATATAAATATTTTTAGTTTCCTTTTCATTTATTCTTTCTTGTATGATGTATTTTGAAGCAAATACAACTATTTCCTTTCTTTATATTGGCGGTATTTTATCCAATCCCTAATATTCCCTGTGTATCTCACTGATGCCATACCTTTCCATAAACTCCCGCAGTTCCCGGTCATCCCTTACCAACATGGCCTCCTCAAATTTACCGATGCGGAGGTTCGTAAAGCCTGCCACCTGTTCGCCGGTGCAGATGCTGCCATGATTTTTTCGATCAGGACGATATCCGCAGGCAGCCTTGGCACACTGTCCAGCATGTCCCAGGTCAGCCACCTGGCTTCCTTTGCCTCCTTCAACGTCAACTGTCCCGAAATAATTTCACACCAGAAACAGTCCATGGAGAGATGAAAATCCGGGTAGTCATATTCTATGGTGTCGATGAATCCTTTCAAGAGCCTGCTGAGATGTCCCACCCTCTTCCATCTTGCCACCCGGGAATTCCCCTTGTCCCTGAAATGCTCCGTATCCCCTGGCTGTGGCAAATATTTTGTGAATGTTGGAAAATGAGTCACAGATTACGGCGGCGGCTTTTATTATTTTCACGGTACAATATCTCCAAAATTATTTTTTGTATATCTCTTCCGATAATATTCCATTGTTCTATACTCCAGAATATCTTTCATATGTAGTTTTAATGCTTCGTTTTGGATACAGCTTTGTAACTCTTCACGCAGGGCCAGAGCAAAACCCTCCTTTTCTACGAAGAAACCCTTGCCAGAGGCTTTCAGAAATCGGATGGGCATGGATTTAGCCTTGCTTAGATGCCGTCGGTCGGTCATGTTCCTATAGGCTTCATAGGTTATATCAGAGTCAAAATCTTTCCAATTAGTCCCTGTATTAAAAAATTCTTTCCAACTGTCAAGTACTTCCTGATCCGTTACTGCCAGTCTGACCCTTCCTTTGTTATAAAAACTGTAGAGAATGGGTATCTTATAGACCTTCTGCATCTCCATAGTCTCTATTAAGGAGATGAATTCCTTCCCAATACCAGTCCAAAGCAACTCTTCCTCCGGTGAAAGATCTTGCATTTCATGAAGAAATTCCAGATATCTGCGGAAAGGGTTATCTTTGGTATGCTTCATGCAGTACTGGTAAATCTCATCCTCCATATGTGTGAACAATTCCATCCGGGTGGGCACCTTTCCCTCCAGCAACTCCTTTATCCGTCTATATTCCTGACAAATTCGCTGCTTCATGGTCAAAGATTTCTTTTCAAGTTCCTGAAACAATTCAATCAGGCGCATATCAAAATCCACGATGCAATCGTCCGGGTATTCTATCTCATCACGACCACCTTTTTCCTGCGAGACAGAATTATTTGCTCCTCCCAGCAGAGTTACCACTCTGCCTGCTTTCTCATAATTTCCAATAAAATCCAGCACATTTAGGTATTCTTTGCCCTTGCATGTTCGAAGTCCACGGCCCAGCTGCTGCAAGAAAACTGTGGGAGATTCTGTGGGCCGCAGGAACATCACCATATCAAGAGAAGCAATATCCACTCCCTCATTAAACATGTCCACGGAAAAAATAACCCGTATTTTCTGGTTTTGCAGTTGCCGGACAGCTTTTTCCCGGTCTTCGGAAAATTCCCCCTCTGCATTACTGTACACCGCAACAGATGGAATACCTCGTCTGCAAAATTCCTCTGCCATCTTCTCCGCATGCTGTCTCGAACAGCAAAAACCCAAGGCACGCCGGGAACGATACTTTCTGTAATGTTTATATATCAAGTCATATCGCCGGGCATTGTCTTTGTAAACATCTGTCAGCTGTTTCTGGTCATAGCGTCCCTTTACCAAATGCAAGCCGGAGTAATCTGTCTCATCGTAGATACCGTAGTAACGGAACGGTACCAGCATACCTCTATTAATTGCGTCTTTCAGCGAAATCTCATAGGGCACATTATAGTCACAGATTTCATAAATATTTTTGCCATCCATCCGCTCCGGTGTTGCTGTCAATCCCAGCAGGAACTTGGGCCTAAAATACTCCACGATTCTTTTGTATTGATCATTGACAGCATGGTGGAACTCATCAATAACCACATAATCAAAATAATCTCTGGAAAAGAATTCCTCTCCCAAATATTCCGATCTGCCCAAAGTCGCTACAGAGGCAAAGATAACCGACTTGTCTCTGTCCTTATGCTTGCCGTCAAAAAAACCGTAGTCCATGGAATGTCGCACGTTTTGAAAGGAAGCCGCCGCCTGCTTTAAGATTTCCTCCCGATGGGCAACAAACAATACCCTCTGATATTTTGCGGAGTCAAACGCCGCAAGATAGGTTTTGCCAATGCCTGTTGCCGCCTGAACCAACCCCTTTGTGGCTCCCTCCGCCCTGCTGTCCTCCAGAGCATACAATGCCTCAATCTGTGCGCCTCTGGGCTGGAACAGGGGTTCAATTCTGGTTTCTATTTCCTCCTCATGGCTGTCGTATCGGCTCATATCCCTGTATACCGCAGGCTTGTGCCAATTCTTGGAATATCGGCGAAGTTCCCCATCGTCTATGATAATGGAATGATTGAAAAACAAATCCTCAAAGGTGTCGTAAAACAGTTGGAAATTCTTTGGGTCTGCCTCACTGGTAAAACGATAATTCCACTCAATTCCCGAAGTCAAGGCACTTCGAGAAACATTGGAGGAACCAATATATATTTCGCTCAAGTCTTTACCGTGAAATATATATGACTTAGGATGGAAAGAACGCTGTTTGTCGCTGTAAAACCGCAAATCTACCCGGTTTCCCAATTCCTTCTTAATCAGGTAAAGCGCCGATGGCTGAGTGATTCCAAGATAGTTTCCTGTGAGGATCCTTATTTGTACACCTCGATCTAAAGCAGTTTTGAGGTCTTTAAGGATCATCCGAACTCCGGACTCCATCAGAAAAGAAACAATTATATCTACCCTGTCTGCCTTTTTGAGGCTTTCTCGCAGCTGATATAACAAATAGCGCTGCTGATCTCTGCCCCCGGTCATTACATCGGTCAATTCTATGATCAGGCCATCGGCTTTTACGCGATCCATTTGTCTGTCCGAAACTTTTATTTTTTCCGCAGAATTATATTGAGCCATTTTTCTTCACCTCGCCCGGGCCGTATATCTGATGTAATCCATTGTTCCTCTATCTCAAGTAATGTGATGTTTTGCATCAAAGCCGCAAAAGAATCTTCTGTCATGTCTGTGAAATATCGACCGTTCCTCTCTCCTGCAAAATTGCCGTATTTGAAAGATGTGTAGATTATACCTCGGGGAGTTAGGGCCTTTGCCATTTTTCCCAGCACAAGGACTAATTCATCCAAAGGCAGATGCAGTATAGAGGAGCAGGCCCAGATTCCATCATATTGCTCCACTGCGTCCAGTTCCTGGAATAGCATCTGCTTTACGGCAATGCCTGTATATTGGCTGGCAAATTTGCAGAGTTCTTTTGAACCGTCCGTTGCCGTCACTTGAAAGCCCTGGGCCAGGAAGTGTTTTGTGTCACGCCCGGAGCCGCAGCCGAAATCCAGGATGGAACCGCCTTGGGGGAGATGGGCCATGAAGCGGACCTGGGTGGCGGTGAAGTCCACAGAGACGGTTGAGGCGGCGAAGGAGTGGGCGTTTTGGTTGTAATACTCAAGGGTTAATGGCAGATTGCGCACAAAGTACCTCCACAATAATTATACAAATGTATCAACTGTCATCGTCAAATACACTTGTAGAGATATGATATAAACACTATTCAAGCCTTATACTAAAGAGTCCCTAACAAAATCTTGTAATATTTTAGCAGATGGATAATTAGACATGGACGCTATACCATTTGCTAATTCTATCGGATAAAGTGCTCCTTCATATTTTCGACTAACTAAAGATGGCAGTGTAGACAAAATTCGCTTTAATCCTATAATATCGTTATCTGCTGGAAACGAATCATCTGGCCTATATTCTCCGGTTGTCATATTTAACACCATATGAGTGTTTTCATCTATAACAACAAACACTTTTTCTCCCCAATTAGTTCTTAAGCCATACGGATTGACATGATCTGGAGCACGCTGTATTTCTTTCCTTATATATCCATGATTAAGCACTGCGTACATTAATCCATTACTTTTTAACTTTACGAAATTAGACACAATGCTTAAATAATCAAAATAAGCCCCCGATTTTTCACATCCTATAATGTGTATTAACCTGTTATTATCTTTTGCAAACTGCAAAAACTCTCTAATCAATGGCACTAATTTAGAATACTGTCGTCCCAGTGCCATCGGACCGTCTTTAATATATAATGTTTCCGAAACAATCTTTTTATCTTTATTAGTCCAATGTAGCCTAATGACAGTAAATAGCATCAGAAGTTCCATAATAAGCATATAGGAGGAGGCAACGGCAATCGGTGCGCTATCATCATTCATATCCAAATGAAACCCTATCATATCAGTGAGGAGAACTTCGTTTCTACAATGTGGACATATTGAGTTGTCAAGATTATGTTCCAATCCCCCTTCTATTTTTTTGCCACAATGAGGACATTCAAAACTAGGCGAGTTTTCATTCTGCCCATTCCACTTTTTATATGTTATCCATTTTAGAGTTTCAAAGTATAATCCATCCTCATCCTCCTTAATCGAGTCAAATATAATATGTCTGACGGTATTATATATATTTCCCTTTGAACTTTTCAAATTCTTAAGTGGAAAAACTGTGGCATGGAACAAAGCACTTTCTGTCATAATATTTCGCATAAGAATGGGATGAGGGTAGTCTTTATTTATTGCCTCTATTTTGCTTTGTTCAATGGTCATAAGCGCTGTTTTTACAAATGCTAATTCCTTTCTATTCTCCACCACACTAACATACGACCCATCAGAAACCCAAATGTGCTTTAGCGGCTCTGCACTGTGACAATCAAATCCCTTCCAAATTTGATTGTTATAGTTTTCTTTCTCTGCAACGTCAAAAGTTTCAAAATCCTTAATAAGAGCCTTGACCCATTCACTCTCAATCACTTTCAGATGCCCCAACTTTGACGCTTTCTCAAAAGGTAATCTCCCATCAGATGCATATGCCATATTATCATCCTTTCTGTGGACTATACAAATTTGCCTGAATTGGAATAACAAATCTATTTGATAATGTCAACATTCTCATAAATCCCGGAGTTCTTGTTCGCAGTATATCCTCCTCCACTCCCTCAAACGCAACTTGCATTCTAGTGAGAGCCTTAGTCTCATCAGAAGATGATAAGTGCCCTACAAAGAAATTTTCTGTCTGTACCAGTAATTCTTTACTGATTGTTGATGGCGACTGTGTTGAATAAACCATACCTATATGAAACTTAGCACCTTCTTTGGCAAATCTGGAATACACATCCTGATTATCTTTGGTCTGAGGTGGAAACAAATTATGTGCTTCCTCGAAGTATAATTGAATGTATCTATCACCCAAATTATTATTCACAAATTCTAACTCTTGTTTGTTAAACACAGCTCGGGATAATAAATCTGAAAAATATTTTCTAATCTCATCACTCGCATTTCCTAAATCTAAAATAACCGTTTTTCCCTGATAGAGATAGTCAATTATTTCTGTAACAAAGTCACCTGCGACCGAGGAATGGTATATTTTATATTTGGACAACATGATCGGCCCCTTGCCAGACTCGGGATACAAAAAATTTAATATGGATATATCATCCTTGGAAAAAACATCCTTCCCCTTGTCATCCGTCAATTTCTTCCCATTTCTTCTATAATATAGAATAAAGGCTTCAAACTCCCTTGATATTTCTGCCAATGACGACGGTTGTGCCGGGACATTTTCTCCATATACCTTTTCTCGTATTTTGTCACCATAATGGGGGGCTAGCGCACTGGTCTTTCCTGCACGCATCCATTTCAAATTTTTAAGTTTTTTTTCATCAACCGAAAAATTTGCTTCATATAATACTGACCAGTACATTTGTATTCTTCTAATTGCACGGATTTTATCTCCCATTTCCATTTCTTCTATTTCTTCTTCTGTCGGAAGCGTTACACTTGCAAAATCTGTTATATAAACTGACTCTCTTTTATCCTTATTAAGAAATGTACCTATAATATCTTTACACGAACTTGGATTTTCATAAAAGTTTAACTTGAGTTGTTTGGACGGGGTTCCCCCTCTCTGAGTCAGAGCATATACTTCACATATTACCGAATTAGCTGATCTAAGAGATACTTTATCCTGATCACTGTCATTAGCGTATTCGCCATTTATATCAAATATAAGCTGTCCAACATTTCTTTGCTCTTTTGTCGCGTCTATCATTCCCTGCGCAATTAACTTTACCACATTAGATTTTCCAAGACGCGTTTTACCAAACATGGCAGTTCTACATCCCATAAAATCCTTCATAGAGATATTTACTGGAATATTATCAGAATCCTGCTTTTCCAAGCCGAACATGCACTCCATCGTTCTCAAAGTTCCGATGTTTTGTTGAAATTCTGACTGAACAGTACCATTAACGATTAAGTTTAATAAACTTTCATTAGGCGCATAAACTTCATATCTATGTGCACTTACAATATTATTTACATCCCCTGAAAATACGAGTTTATCAACACTCTGTGGATTTCCATAAAACATTCCCAAAACATCACACTGCAAAGCTCCCCACTGCAAATCGGCCTGTGTCCACAGATCCAGTTCCGGCATTGAACGTTTATGCATTTCAAAATAGGTCTGTTGTACCTGTTGCGTTAGCGGAGTTGCAGATACCCCTTTTACCCTTAAAAGGGAAAAATGAGGCTGAGTTTTTGCAAAGTCAGCAGGAACTAATATTAAAAATGATCCTCTTGGGATTCCCCCCACCGCAATTTTATATGTATCATTTGTTATAATCACTGCTCCACTATAGCTTATGTCCAATACGTATCCGACAAATCGCCATTTCTCAACAGAATGCGTTCTTTTAAACTCATTCTGTTGATCAATAAATTCTTTAATTTTGATGATAGGATTGTTTTGCAAATTTGACTGTTCCACTAACTTTTGTAAATTTGTCATAATTTTCCTCCCTAAATATTAGCACTCACTATTAACTCGGAATACTGTTGCCGTCCCTTTTTTCCACCTGCGATGCTGCTAAAACGTGTAACCTCTTCTAATATAAAATTAGTGTCTTGATATAAGTCCTTAACTGCAGGATGGTTTACATTAGTCATGATGATTTTTACTCCTCTCAATCTGGCTCTTTCAAGAGCATGCGCTAACCGAATTTGATCGTTCCAATCAAACGTTTGTTGAGTGTAGCCCACGAATCTGTGATCTTCATTAATTACCGCATAGGGAGGGTCACAAAATAAAAAGTCATGATGTCTGGCCATGTTTATGATTGGCTCAAAATCTTCACACACGACATGCGCATTTTGTAATATATTTGAACGCTTTTGAAATTCATCTGTCGGCAAAAGAACATTTGTATGTGTTCCAATCGGAACATTAAAATTTCCTTGTGTATTTACTCTATAAATGCCGTTAAAGCATGTCCTATTTAAATAAATCATACGGGCAGCAGTTGTTGTATCTTTTTGTGTCTTTCTCTTGCGCACCAAATAATAGTATTCTTGACTGTGTTTACGTGCATGTATTTTCAAATTTCTCTCAACATCCTGCCAGTTATCCCTAATTGCTCGAAATGTTGTTATTAGTTCTTCATTAATATCATTGATAATTGCTTGTTGAGGTTCCAAATAGAAATATAGAGAACCACCTCCAAGAAACGGATCAATATATCTGTTATAGTGTTGCGGGACCCGGTTAATTTGGTCTCTTACAAACCAATTTTTCCCCCCCGCCCATTTGAGGAATGTGCTTTCCATTTTATAAATGTCTCTCCGCCCGAAATATTCAACTTAAATTTGTTACTTTAAACGGTTTATATCCCAATGTCCCCACAAAATCTTTTGCACAGTCAAAATATTCTTCCTTTCTACAGCTTCGGATATTTATATATCGAATGCTGCAAATATTTCATGATCCGCAATTCATCAACCGCATCTGTCAATGCATTATGTAATTCACAATACTCCTTCTCCCCAAACATGACTAGCATATCCACAACCTTATATCCACTCTTCAATCGTCCTGTATTGCAACATTTTGCATCCAAAGGAATTGCAGGATTATATTGCCTATAAGCCGCCACTCTCAGGATATCATGCCAATCAAATTCACGCAGTTCAGGAAGGCATCTTAAATCAAAGGATGCATTATACGCAAAAATAGACTTCACATTATTTAACTTCAAATAATCAATTAGTGCCTCAATTGCTTTGGATTTTCTACATATCATCGGATTCTGTCCTTTGATTAAAAGAGCATATGAAAACATTCCTCCGACTTTTGCAGCCTCGTCAATAATGAGATACTTTTCATCTATCGACTCAAACACTCCGTTTTCCGCAATAGCGACACCGATAGACATTACTTCGTTATGCCAATTTGTTTCTGTGTCTATAACCGCAAATTTTTCTGCCACGTTATATCCCCTTTCGGCTTAAAGTACTTTACTAATTGATGCTTTGTAATTGTTTTTGTAATTGCATCCAAAAAGGCATTGGTATTTGGTATTGATATCTCATACATATCATTAGTTCTGGTATTCCACAAGATTCCCTTTTTTAACTTTTTAGCTACAACGTAACAAGCACACTGCAAAAAATGTTCATGTGTCAATTCTGACACAAATTTCAATTCATATACAGTCCTGCCCTTTATCACATCTGCATATCCTACTGCCGCAAAGGCAAAATTACCATCCTTTTTCTCCGCAAATGGTATTTCGCATATTTGCTGAGATTCATCATGCGGGGAAAGTACTTGGTTTAACCGTTTTTTTAACTGCTCTTTTTGGTCCTCTTCTACCAACGGTCTGTTAACCTGCATAATATACCTTTTTTGATTTGTTTCCAAGGATATTAGGTATAATATTTTTTTGTCCAATGTATGATATTTTGCAGCATCAATATTTCTGTCCGCATTAATCTGCTTATACAACTCAATATCCTTATCAATGTCGTATTTGTCAAAAAATACCGCTTCCTGATAAATTCCGATACAAGGCGCTAAATCAATTAGTGCTTCGTGATTTTCTATCTGAATTATTTTCTTGTCTTCTCTATGAATTCTTTTCACTTCCAGAAGCCTATAGCACTCCTCCACATCCTCTTTATATTTGAAATCAAACATGGCAGATATTTGTACATTTTCTAACTTTGTGCTCGCTTCATTTTTTGAGGATAAAGTTTGTTCTGATAACATTTCCTCGTCACTGCGGACAAAAATAATTTTTTCTTTACCCCGACTGGCAGCAACGCAAAAAATATTTCGTAATATTTCGTATTTTTGTTGCGGCATATCCCTTCGTATGGCCCAATAACTCTCCGTAAAATCAAACACTACACATATTCTGCGCTCCAATCCCTTGCTGCTATCATAGGTTGTAAAAATTGCCGTTTCCTTTGTTGGCTCTGTCACGCCAGATCTGTCATTATCAGAAATACTGGCGTAAACGGTGGTTTTATTATATTTCTCTGTGTATTTTTCCTCTAATACATTTAGTGTAGATGACATTAAGCCATTTCTTGATCCCAGACAAAGTATATCTGCTGGATTTTGCTCAGCCAAATATCTGATAATATCCTTTTTAGGCATCTCTATAACTGTGCACGCTTCATTCACACCAACTATTTTCTTTTCCCAGATACGTCCCAGTTTTTCAGCCAACGAATTACATAGTCTAAAGCATTTCGTAAACTCTAAATCCGTATGTTTTCCGATAAAACTCTCAATAAACTCCTCTATATCCAATGTTGTCTTATCATATATTTTTTGCCTCATATCTCCAACAGCCACTATTTGCATATTTACGTTTTTCTGTTTTATATACATAAGCATATCAGCAATTTCCTGATCTATATCCTGGTACTCATCAAGCACCAGCAAATCATATCTGCCTATTGGTGGTGTCAGATTATTAAATTTCTGAATTAGGTCAGATATTCCGGCATTAATACCTGCTCGTTTTAAGCATACAAACGCAAACCCATGATAGTTGGTAACATTCACATTTTTCCCTTTTATTTTCTCTTTTGCATCTATCTTCAATAGCTTATTATAAGTAAGGTACAATATCTTTTTATCTCTCGGAAATTCCATACACAGATTTTGTATTGCAGTAGTTTTTCCACTGCCCACACAGGCATCTACTAGAATATTATTTCCTGCAAGTGCACATGTTATAAATTCCTTCTGTTCACCAGTTAATTCCAACTATTTTTCCTCCTGGTAGGTAGCGTGACTTCGTATGCTTCCATTATTTTTTCAATCACATTCCTTTTCCTCTTTGAGCAAAAAGTATATTGTTAAATATCCTTCCCATTATGACAATGCATATATTTTACACAATTATACTGTACACATTACATTTTTGCAACGCCTTTTTTAGTCCACCATAAGCAATTCAGCGGGTAAAAAAAATACCTTTATTATTGCTTTTACAATCTATAATGTACCCTAATTTACAAAAGAATATATAGCTTACTTTAATCTCCACTGTTCCGCCTCCTGCTAAACCTATTAACCCCAAATCCAAACCTTGTACCTATCTCAAATCCCCCACCCATTCCATTTCAGAATATGGACTACATAAAATGCCCTTGCAAGTCCAATCCCCACGCTCTATAATATACCCATTGCGGCAGGCCGCAATAACATAGCGGCACAAGTTAGACATATACCATCAAATACTTAAAGGAGGAATTTAACATGTGGCGAAAGATCAGAAAAGTACTAAAGTGGCTATTGATCCTGCTGGCAGCGGTCATCCTTCTCGGAATAATCGTCAATGCCGTGTGCAGGCTTTTGGCCAGGCCCAAACTGCAGGACGCCTACGGCCAGGCGGTAACGGTGGACGGTAAGAGCATGCGGGTGGACATAAAGGGAGATCAGGCCAATCCGGTGATTATACTGCTGTCGGGATACGGCTGTGCCTCCCCCGTGCTGGAGTTGGAGCCCCTGGCCGTTGCCCTTTCTCAGGACTACTGCGTGGTAACAATAGAGCCCTTCGGCTATGGGCTGTCTGATCAGACGGACCAGGACCGCACCATTGACAATATTGTACAGGAACTACATACCTGTGTGGAGACGCTGGGATATGAGGAGTATTACCTGATGGGGCATTCCATCGGGGGACTGTATTCTCTCTATTGGGCCAACCAGTACCCGGAAGAGGTCAGGGGCTTTGTGGGCATAGACCCCTCTGTACCCGGCATGAATGATGAGCAGCCTCTTCCCATAAGCATGACGGCCCTCAACGGGCTATCCGCTTACCTGACGAAAGCCATGAACGGAGTGGGGCTTGCCAGGCTTACCTCCATAGGTGATCACCGCAGCGCCATCTATGCGGATCCCTCCTATCCCTATACGGAAAAGGAATTGGAGACTTATCGGATTCTGTCCGTGGACAATGCCTACAACGGCACCGTCATGAACGAGTTAAAACATCTGGATGCCAATGTGGAAAACACAAGGGGCATGAGATTCCCCGACCAGGCCGATGTCCTGCTGTTCGTGGCCAGCAGCAACTGCGAACTCATGTCCTCCTGGGAACAACTGCACTGGGATGTGCTTCCTGCAAACGGCAGGGGAGAACTCATCCGACTGGATGGCAGCCATTATCTGCACTTTGAATATCTGGAACAAATTGTGGAGTATACAAAAGACTGGATAAAGTAATATAAAACGAAAAAAATGCCGCAGGATGGAGCATATCTCCTCCTGCGGCACTTGCGGTTCATGGAGAGCGTTTCAGACCGGTTTTCTGGTTCTGCCCTTGTCACGGTGCTTTCAACCCACAGCTCCTCAATTCTCAGCGCCTTCCTTCACAGCACTTCCAATTCACAGCGCTTCCAGCCCACAACTCCTCCGATTCACAAATCTTCCTCCCGTTCCAAGCCGCCCAGTCTCACCGCCTCCTGCTCCAGCTTACATCCCCTGTCCAGCATATAGGCTATCACTTCCCCATAGTCCTCCAGGCACTCTCCCCGTTCTTTCTGGTCCTGCAGCATCTGCCAAAGCTGCTGCAGGCGCTTCCTGTCATTCTCGGTGAGGGGCCTCTGGTCCTTTTCATACCGGCGCAGTGTGGCCACGTCCATATACAGGGAGCGGAAGCCAATCCCCGTCTTCCGCTTCAAATGCTCCAGTATATAAAAACCCCCGGCGTCCAGGTCTCCGAAATGCCGGTATTCTTTCGTGGGATTCTGCCGATACAGCTCCGCCAGAAAATCCCGCTTCACCTTATTGTGAAAGCCCCCCAGATAGACCACGAAGTCTTCCCCGGCAGGATAGTCGTGGAAGCTGGTAAGATTCTCCACCGTGACCACGCGCCCGCCCCATACCGTCAGTTCCGTGATACTTCGAAGAGACTCTGTTGACAATGCCAGATCTCCCTTCAGCCTGGACAGATCAATCTTCTGGGCAGGTTCCGGCTCCCGCCCTCCCGGGCGTCTGCCCTGGCCGCAATCTCCCAGCCTCAGCACCCCATTGCCCTTCATCATCACATAGGTGGGGGTATGGACCACACCGCATTCCTCCAACACATTTCCTCTCTCCTGGAACTCCCCATACTGGTACAGCAGGGCTTCCAGCCTGGGCGCCAACAGCTCCAGCCTTTTGGAATCGTGGAACAGTTGTATGGAAAAATTGCGGACAAATACTTCCTCCCGGTTCTCCAGAACTGCCCTGGCCGCCGTAAGCAGATCCCGGTACTCCACCAGATCATGGCCATAATACTCCACATTCTGATTTTTCCTGACCCTGACACGCTGTGCTTCTATATACCGAAGCAAAGGCAAAATCCGTTCCGGCCCGGCCCCCTCCTCCCAATACAGCAAATCCTCCCACAATGCCGTCAGTTCCTGCTGCTCCTGTCGGCGGGGCATTCTCCCCAGGAGCCTGTAGCAGTCCTCCAGCTTCTCCAGGTTCAGCCGGACTTTTTTCAAAATCCCCCGACCCTGGTACTCCAGCGTCACCAATGATGCGCTTCCCAGTTCTTCCATGGACTGATTGACCTGGCAGAAATAGTCATACTCCGCATCGTCCTGATATCTGGGAAAAAGTTTCCCGATGTTCACCGAGAAGTTCTGGTTGACCAGGTTTTCCCCCTGGAAGGTCTTGCTCTTTTCATAGGAGTCCAGCAGATGCTCCAGCACCTTGCTCTGCATTTTGTCCGTCACAGGTCATATTCCTCCACAATGCTGTTCTGCCCCACCCGGATGGCCGTGAGGATGGTTCCCACTTTCTCGCCGATGACTTCAATCTTGGCCGGAGGGGTTGCCAGAATCACCTGCAGATCCAGTCCATTGAAAAAGTCCATCATAGACTGTATCCTCTCGTCATCCATTTTGTCAAAAGCCTCGTCCAGCAGCATGAGCCTCACGCTGTTGCCATAGCGGTAAAGCTGGTAAAAAGAGGCGGCGATGGCCACATAATAGGGCACCTGGGTCTCGCTGCCGCTCTTTTCTCCATAGATATCGGAGAACCGCTGCACGGAACCGTCCTTTTTGTGAATTTCAATATCATAGTCCAGGTAGGAACGGTAATCCGTATATTCCTCCACGATCTTCTCACCATTGTCGTCCCTGGTCATCAGCTTGGCGAACAGGTCCGCCATCTCCTCCCGGTATTCCGCCTCAAATTCGTTGCTCCACAGATTCATACCCTCCTGGTTGTTCTCTGAGGTGATCATATGGTAGAGTCCTTCCTTGCGCTTGTCAAAGCTGATCTTAAAGCGGTAACTGTCATCCCCGTAGTAAATGCTGTCCAGCGCCCTGTTCAGGCTGCGGAACTCATTTTTAGCGCTCTCTATATTCTCCTTCATCTTGGACAGAAAGTCGCTTCGGAAAATCTGCTCGCAATCCTCTCTGGCAGACTTCAGCTTTTCCTCATAGCGCACGATCTCCACACCCCGGAGCTTCTGCAAAGCCTCCCTGTATTCCGAGACGGCTCCCTGGCCCGTTAAAAAGTCCAGCGCAAAGGCCTGGTTGAACCGGGTCTGCAGCGCCAGCAGGCCGCCCTTGCCGTTCACCAGTTCCTCCTTATCTTTCATCAGTTTGGCGCCGGAAGCCACAAAGTTTTGGGATATTTCCCGGGCACTCTTGGATTTTCGGTTCTGAAGATATTTCTCCCAGGCGTCCCCGTAAGCCATGCCCTCCGCATCCGCCAGCCTCTCCAATTCTTCCCGCAGGGACTCATGAAGTTTCCGCTTCTCAGCCATCTTCTCCTGGCTCATCTCTATCAGATTGTCCAACCGTATGGACTCTTTGATCAGCCGCTCCCTTTCCTCTGCCAAAGTATCCCGCTGCTTCTCCTTCTCCTCCAGTTTCATGTTCAGTTCTATCAAAGTGGGATCGCGCTCCGCCTCTTTGAGTTCCGCCCTGGCCTGGGCCATCTGTCTCCTGTATTCCTCCAACCGGTCCGGCGCGTACATATATAAATGCAGCAGTTCCAGATTCACCTTACGGGCGCTCTCCCGCACATCGCCGTACAGATTGCTCTTCTCCCGCAGAACACTTCGCCGCAAAGTCTTTTCCTCAATGTCCTTTTTTACGTTCTGAATCTGTACCCGGTAGGCATACTGACCTATAAAGGGATTCTCATAGTCTCTGGGGTTTAAATGCCGCACCACATACCCCTGGTAAAGCATGCAGTCCGGCGTGATGGCAATGGAATGCTTTTCCAGGTCATGGATGTCCGTGCACCGGGTCACACGGCTCAGAATATAATTGGCATAGGCTTTCGCATAGCGGTTCTCGCTCTTTACCACATAGGCCAGGGAATCCCGGTTCACCTCCTGTTCCCCGGGAAGCCTGCGGCTGTTGATAATACCTGCGGTATGGATATTTTTAAGGTGTCGGGCATAGACTTCCAGCGCCGCCTCATAGTGCTCCGGTTCCACCACCAGGTAGAATTTCTGGGTATGCAGATAACCCTCCACTGCATTGCTCCAGACAGGGTCCGTGATCTCCAGCAGTTCGGAGAGAAAATATACATTGGAGCGAATGCCCCTGCGGGAAAATTCCTTTTCCACCAGCCCTTTCAGCCTGACGGCATACTCCGGGTAGGGAAGCAGGCGCTTCTCCAGTTTTTTAAGAAGTTCCTGGCAATCCGTAATCTCCTGGGAAATCTGTTTCATCTCCGCGGTCAGCACCGCCCAGTTTTCCTCAATCTCTTTCTGCTCTTTCCCCGCGAAAGCCTCCAGCTTCTCTACGATGCGGGCTTTCTCTTCCTGCGGGGGCGCCCCTTCCGGCTGTTCTGCCGCCTTTCCCAGCAGTTCCGCCTCCGGGCGGCTCACCGGCCTGTAATCCAGCTTTGCCAGATCCCGCAGATAGGTCAGCAGATGTCTCAGTTGTTCTTTCAGCCTCTTCTCTTCTTCCTGCTTTTCCCGTATATCGTTTTCCAATTCCCCGATCCGGCTCTGGGCCTTTTCCAACAGACGGCTGGACTGATTAGACTGCCTGTCCACATGAATCGCCAGAATCTGCTCCTCCAGAGCCCGCAGCCGTTTGCCCAGTTCCTCCGTGAGTTCCCGGTTGGATTCCACGGACTGGCGTTTTACCCGGATGTCCTTCTCCAGATTCTCCACCTCCAGCCCGGCGGCGTCCCGGCCCGCAATTTTAAGCAGCAAATCGTTGACCAGGATGCCCCTTTCCTTTTCCTCGATCTCCCCGTATTTGCCCAGAATTTCCTCCAAAGCGCCCTGCTGCCTCCTGGAGCGCTCCAGAATCCCCTCCAGTTCGCTGAGCGTCTCTATATTCTCCCGCAGGGAAACCACATCCACCCGCTGTTCCGACAGCACGAATTTGTTGATGAATTCTTTTACATTATCCATGGGCTTAAATGCCAGGGATTTGGGAATTATATCAAAGAATTTGTCGTCCAGGTTCCCCAGGCGGCGTTTGAAACGGTCTCTGGCAGCATTTTTCTGCTCGATATAAGACAACTTTCTGCCCTTTACCCGGAACTCCTCCGCCAGCGCCGCCCGGCCCTCCACCCGGAAAGACAGATCCTCCAGCCTGCACTCCTCCACATACCAGCGTGTGGTCACCTGGCTCTCCTCATCCGGGGAAAGCATATGTACACCCAGGACAAAATAGCGGTCTCCCTTCTCTTCATAGAATTCCAGAGCCACATTGGCCGGTACCGCGTTTTTCCGCAGATATGTCTCCCCCACATTCCCCACCTTACAGCGGACATAGCCTTTCAGGCTCCTGTTGCCCCTCTCATTGGCGGCCACGTTGAACCGCCGGGTGTTGGTGGTGAGCACCAGCTGTATGGCATCTAATATAGTAGATTTTCCTGCGGTGTTTTCTCCGCTGACTAAGGTAGAGCCGTGAAAGGATACCCGCTCATTTTCAAAATAGTGCCAGTTAATCAACTGTACTCTGGTCAGAATCTTCTTCTGGTTCTCCATTCCCGTTTCCTCCGGCATACTCCTGCAGTTTCTGTTCCGTCATGGCATAGTAATCGTTGATATCCTCCACTGCCACCGCCATAAGGATGGAGGGGTAGACAACGATCCGGGCTTCCGGCCGGCTCACATCGCCGTCCAGGCTCTGGATCAGATTGTATCTGCGCAGCAGGCTGATCATCTGCCGCTCCATCCCCTTGTCCAGCATGGGCTTGGCCTTGATCCTGAGCATGGCGTATTTCTCCCGAATCTCCTCCATCAGCACGGTTGCTTCCTCGGAAAAAGCGCCCAGTTCCTTGCGCTTTTCCACATACAGGATGCGCAGGATCAACAGGAAGATACTCTCGTATTTGCCCAGGGCCAGACGCCCCGTGCCGAACTGGTTCACAATGCCGATCACTCCCTGGTCCTCGTTGATCCGAAGCTCATATCCCAGCAGGTCAAAAAAGGGGACAAACAGTTCCCGGTTCTGCCGGACATAAACATACTCCTTTTTGGTGTCCTCCCGCCTGCGCAGCAGAAAGCATTGGTTCAGCAGCTTGTTGGCGGCTGTGCGGAACTTTTCTTTCTGAGCCGTAGACTCCATGATTTCCTCAAACATTTGCCTTTTCCTCTCTCATACCTTTACGATATCAAAATAAGGCAGGGAATACCCCTTTATCTCCACCCGTTCCCCGCTCCTCTGGATGGTGTAATTATTGGAACGGTTTCCCGCATAAATGCTTATATAGATAATGCGGATCAGATCTCTGGCGCATTCCACAGGCACCTCCGTTACCGGCAGCAGGTCCCGTTCTCCCAGAAGACCGGCCACATAATCGTTGATGTTTTTCCGGGAAAAACGGCTGCGGTTCCTGGCCCTGAGCGCCTCCTTGTACAGCAGACGCTCCTCCTCGCTCATACCCGGGCCTTGGGAAAAACCGTTGATGGTTCCCAGCTTTTTGGTGACGGGTATGGTCTGCAGGGACTCCGGGGACAGGTAATTCTGGGGATACAGAGAAAACAATTCCCGGTAATCCTCCTCCGCGCGCTCCTCCTCCCCATTGATTCGCTTTACATACAGATCCAGAATCCGGGAAAGCTTTCCCTCCAGATTACTGCCTGTGGCCAGCAGGAATCTGGCCCGCATCACCGCTCCCCGCATATATCTGGCATGTTTGCGGTCAATCTCCTCGATAATATCGTCCAGACGGTAAAAAGAAGATTTGATATCCATAAGCATGGCTATCACCTGATCATAGGCCAGATCGGCATCCTCCGTCTCTTCCACTTCCATATAACCGGCCACCGCCCGGTCCATGATATCGGCAGACTCCATGATCCACTGAATCCGCTCTATGATGGCCGTTCGAAAATAGGAGATATTTTCGCTGGTTTTCATGCGCAGATACGCCTTGGAACCGATATTTTTATGATAATCAAAGAAATGATTCAGAATTTCTGCGGCATCCATATCATTGGTCTGTGCGTCCATATGCCGCTTGATACTGGCATTCAATTTCTTCAGTTCCGACAGCAGCCGCTCCGTGTTCTCCTGCACGCCCCGGATGATCAGTTCATAGGGTTTGCCGTACAATTCCTCGTTCTGCAGGCTGGCATGGATCTGGGAGATAATCCCCTGATACTCCGCCTCCTCCTCCCGGATGACCCGGTTCATGCCCTCGATCATGGGAATCGCGTACTCCCGCAGCACCACGTTGATCTGATGATTCGTCTCCTGCTCATACTCGATCCAGCCGCATTTTTTCAGCATGGCGATAACCCCGTTGGCCTTCTCCCTGGCATCGGACACAAAGGTCTCGCCGTCAAAGCTCATCTCCACATCGTCGGCCTCGAAATAATCCGCCAATTCTTTTACCACAATCTCCCGGTTCACACCGTAGGAGATCTCCGGCTTAAAAGCATTAAAAAGCCGCAGTATACAGTCTGCGTATTCCTGCCTGTATTTACTTGTCAGAGGCTTGAAAAAATCTGCCGGAAGGATATGGAATAAACGCTTCATAGCGAGTCCCCTCTATGTCTCTCACAATACATGATAAATTTGATAAATCTCCTCCAAGGTGATATCTCTCCCCAATATGGAACCAATTTCCCGCTGCCTTTTTTTGAACAGCAGGGAGATAATACGCCGCACATCCTCCCTGGTGCCATAGTGGATCTGATTATGGCAGTTGCTGCAGAGGGAAATATATTCTGCTCCCGGTCCAGGCTCACGCCGAAATGCTCTGTCTTTGCCATGGGAATCAGATGATGGGGCTCCATGTACAGATGATCCGCGTTTCTGCGCCAACTGTCTGATCAATAAAAGGCTCACAAAAATACTTTCTCCTGCCTGCTCAATCAGCGGCGCAAGATGCCTGAAGAGAATATATAACGGTTTTTTCATAATTTAAAGTCCCCATCTATAGCTTCTTATCATTTGTAATGTACATTATACTTGACAAATAACATTTCTGCAACAAACTTTGCGTGTAAATACCTTTTTAACGGAATTGGCAAATTCCTCTGCTATCTCCCTGTTGGGAATTCGGACCCTGCCCGCCGAATAAGCCAGATATCCCAGATGAACCAGAGCCGTTATCACCTCGTCCTTATTTTGAAAGCTGTCCAGGTCATTGGAAAAACCAAGTACATTGACCTCGGCTTCCTCCCCCGCAAGCATCCGGGTAACTGCCTCTCCCAACCCGTCAAAATCCCGAGTGATATACTCCTCCAGTTCCGAATAGCCCCCTGTCTTGTTCCAATAATCACAGCATTTCCCTTCGTTCAATGCCTCCACCACAGATCTTGGGTTATAGATATGCTCCCACTCCCCCATGGCATATCCATCATACCATTCTTTCAGTTCTCCCATAGTGAGTTTATTCTGCTTTCTGCACAATTCCTCAACTTCGCTCTCTGTAAATCCAAAATAGGGGGAGAGCCGCTTGGGTTCCAACATGGTAAATTCTCGGAACATATTCAGCGCAGAGCCGGTGTTATATTTCTTCACTGGCAGGATTCCTGTCATATAAACCAGTTCCAGATATGTTTTATCTTTAAAAAGAGTTCTGAGAAATTCCAGATATTCTTCTTGTTCTTCCTTTTTTCCTCTTCTTATTCTGAAAATGCAATCCCATTCATCTGCCAGAAATATAAATTTTTCCCCTGTCACCTGGCAGATCATGTCCAAACATAAGGCCAGATCCTCCGCATCTCCCAGTATATCGGGAAATGCATGGTTCAAATCTTTAATCATGTGAGCGGAAAAAGCGGCGATCCCCTGGCTTGCGGACTGATCCTTTCCAAAATAATCGTTAAAGTTGACATATATCACATTGTGGGCATTTAAATGCTTGTAGAAAGTCCTTCCCTCCATGGCTTTCAATCCCTGAAACAGATTTTCGGTGTGAATGCCCCTGGTATAATAGGCCGCCAGCATTTCCAGAGCCATGGTTTTGCCAAAGCGCCGGGGTCTGCTCACACAGATCCACTTTTCCTTGGTTGAAATCTTGCTGTTGATTATCTCGATCAGACCTGTTTTGTCCACAAAAATCTCGCCGTTGAGCAATTCCAGAAAACCGTCGCCATTTTTGTTACGATTCAAAAAATAATAGTAGGGCTGCCGCATACCTTATTCCCTCCCTATGCGTCTATCTGCTGCTGGAAATCTTCCAGAGCCCTGACCAGTTCTTTCAGCTTCAGCATATATTGAATATCCTCCCTGGGAGCATCGAAAGAAAGGACGATATTCTGCGCGACAGATCTCAGGTATGTCAGTTCCTGTTGGACAGACAGCAGAATATCTTCTTTTACCTGGTCCATCGATACATCCCTGGATGCAGATTCGGAAAAGTCCTGTTGCTGCGGTCCCTCCTGCGCCCTGGCTCTTCCCTTTTTATATTCCCCTCTCTGTACCTGAATAATCTCCCCGCTTTTCTTAAGCGCGTTCAGGCAGCCGGCAAAATGTGTCTCTTTATAATCCGTCCCGTACTTCATTCCCGTCTTGCCATAGATCAGCTGACGAATTGACTCATTGCTGTATGTCCTGTCCTCCTGCATCGCGTTCCTTATGGTATCCTTTAACCGCTTACTAACCGTATCCATTCCATGCCTCCTTTGAGCAGCCGGTGAAAACCTGAATTTTCTTTTCTGCTATCTTTATTCTTCTAAATTAGATTCTATCCGCTGTGAGGTCGTTTGTCAATTTCTTTCTGCTATTTTTCATTAATTCCACAAATATTCCCTTACATTTTTAGAAGAATGTGCCGATTTACGCATCATACAAAGCAGAAACAGCAAAATACTCTTCAACTCTGCCGATTGGAAAGATACCGAAATGTACCGTCCGAAAAGGCTTGTACCACAATGCAGGTACGGAAAGCGCTGTCTGTAAAATAGTCGGGCCAAACCCCGTCCACAAAAAGACGGATGGTCCCATCCTCATTGTCCTGATAGTCCACCACCTCCCCAAAGGGTGCGCACAGACTGGGATAGATCATCTCATAGGGATAACTGCGGGTGTCCGGGTCGTATCCGCATTTTATCCGCAGCTGCTCTATTGTGACAGGCAAGCAGGTCGTCATCACTTCTTCGAACAGATCCGCCGGTATTCTGCCGTCTGTCAATTCCAGAGGTTCCCCTGTAACAATGTGGTATATATCCCCGAACATACAGGGTTCCAGAATCTCCTCCACATTGCTTTCGTCCCAATCGGTAGTAAGGAGGGGATAGTCCTCATAGCGCAGTCCGAACACATACTTCCCAGTCAGCTCCCTGCATTTTTCCGAGAGGGGCTTTATGCGCCAGTACTGGCAGGGATTGGCATGAGCGGGCACATTTTCACAGGCATAGATAAAATATCCTTTTTCTGTCAGCCGGATCTCTTTCACCAGGTTGGCATAGGCGGTCCTGATCTCTGCTCTCCCTTCCCGGCTCCATCCGGTTTCCACATAATAAGCCTGCAGCATTCCTGACCGGTACATAAAGGTGGTGGCTCCCAGACCGCCGTCCGGATTGACATTATACACCGTCACCGCCGCCGCCCTGTCTTCCAGGTAGGCAGCGTAAAAATCCTCCACTTTTTCGTAATTTTCCATATCCGCCTCGTGGGAGACGCTCACATATCCCGCCCGGCCCAGCAATATAGTAATTTCCCTGCACCGCTCCCGGGAAAACCCTTCCTTTTCCGTAATGTCTTTGGAAGAGTCCCCCTCCTCCCCAATCCGGTACGCGTCCTCCACCGTCTCCATTGCCTCCAGTGCCTGGCGTTCCAATTCCCGCTTTTCCTTCTCCGTGAACGAACCGCCCTGCATTTCCTCCCGGGCCTTTTCACTGCCTGATGGGCCACCCCCTATCGTGGATTCTCTATCCGCATCCATGCCTGAGCCGCCCTCTGCGTCATTCTCCTCTCGCTCCTTCTCCTCCCACTCCTCCCGGGTCAGGCGATCGGTATGCCACCACAGGTCACAGTCCTCCGCCGGCGTAAGCATTTTATTGGACACATAGGTAAAGCTGCCTCCCTCCCCCGGACGGACCACCACTTCATGGGAAAATGCCCTGGAGGTATTCTCATACGGGTACACCGCCTGCACTGTCAGCAGGATGGTACCGTCTTCCCGCTCCGTATAGTCCACCACTTCCGGGTAAGGGATTTCCGGGTACTCCGCCTCCTCAAACCCTCTGGGCCGGTATCCGTAGCTGTGCTCCTCCGGGAAATACACCGTTCTTGCCCGCAATGTCTCTGTCCTCACAGGAATAAAGCCCATGATTACTTCCTCGAACTCCTGCTCCGGAACACGCCGGGATGCCTCCCGGTCCGAGCCGCCCGGTCCGCCGTAGGGAACGGCCCTGCCATAACAGACCGGGTAAAGTCTGTCAAACAGATCGTAAAAATCCAGGCTTCCCAAATCTTCCCCGCTCCAATCCGTGAGGAACAAATTGTTTCTGCCATATCCCACCGGCATAATATACTGCCGGTTTAACGCCCTGCATTTCGCGTCCAGGGGACGCACCCGCAGCGCTGCGGATTCCGGCGTGTCGTTCAGTGTAAGAATATAGCCCTCCTCCGAATAATAACTCCCGGAAAACAGCAGATACCCATCCTCCGTATATTCCCAGAAGCTGGCGGTATAGCCCACAATGCTTCTCTCTTCCAGACGTCCCTCCGGGCCATACTGGTAGTAGCCTCTGACAATATCTACTTTGCCGTCCTCTGTTCGGAAATCGTACTTCCGAAATCCTCCCCCGGAGGCCACCACAACAACGGTCAGTTCCCCGCTCTCCCCGGCCTCCACTGCTTTGCAGAAAGCCTCAGCCCGTTCCGCCCCCGTCATATCCACCTGATTTTCACTGTCCACCGCCGCATATCCATTTTCTCCCAGCCTGCCCACAATGGCCTGCAGGCTTTCCAGGCTTCCCAGAGTGTCAGCCTCCATCACCCGGTCATAAAGGTCGCGGTATAGCGCCGCTATATACTCCGCTTCCGCGTACCCATCCTCCGCCTCAGCGGCAGCCTCTTCCGCCGGGAAATCTGCCCCGTTAAAGCCTTCCCCTGTCCCATTCTCCGCCCCGGCAAGACTTTCCCACGCCACATTCTCTGCCCCAGCAGGACTTTCCCCCGCCGCATTCTCCGCCCCGGCGGCTCCTTCCCCCCATAAAATATCCGTCTCTGAAGGGATCTGATTCCTGTTCCCACAGCCTCCCACTGTGGACAGGCCCAGCAAAGCCAGAGCCACCCACAACAACTTTCCTGAATATATCAAATGCTTTTTCACGGAATCTCTTCCTCCTTTGTCAATTTCAATCCGCCCCGAATTCCACAGGCGGCCCTGTTTTTTCATCAGTATACTTCTCTGCCCGCCCGGTGTAAACCCCTTTTCGCATTTCGCCATTTGTGCCCATTCCGGCTTCCCCCTGTTTGCTCATTGCTGCTTCCCTTGTTTCCCTTGATAATCTGAGTGATGTGCTATATAATGAATTTCTGAAGCAAGCGGTAAATTCCGATTGTAATTTGATGATTTTTAAGTAAGTTTCCCTTGTGCTATACCTTCCCTCTGAACAGTGCAAAGCCTGATCAGGGAAAAAATGTGAGAAGCAAACCTCACTGCCGGATACAGGTTTGTGAAAGGAAAAATGATTTCTTATGGAAAAAAAGCGAACACTTCTGCTTGATATGTATGGTGTAATCATAAAGGAAAGTAAAGGATATTTTATCCCATACACATTTGAGCATTTTAACAGAAATGAACATGAGAGACTTACAAAAGCATTCCGTGAGGAATTTTTATTTACAAAAGCGGGAAACGGAGAATTATGTTCTGATGAATTTCTTTCCCTATTGGGATATCCGAATCCAGCGGAAACAATGCGAGATTATCTGACTAATTTTTTGACATTAGATCAGGAGTTTTTGTGGTTTGCCGAACGCAATTACAGGCAGTACAATTTTGTCCTGCTTTCAAATGATGTGAAGGAATGGAGTAAATATTTATTTGAATTACATGGACTAAAAAAATACTTTAAAGAAAGTATTATCAGCGGAGAAATTCATATGCGTAAGCCTGAAAACCGGATTTTCGCCTATACAATCAAGCATCTGCAATGCGATCCGCAGGATTGTGTCTTTGTTGATAACAGCGTACAGAACCTAAACGCGGCACAGGAAGCAGGAATCAAAACGGTTTTGTTCAACCGGGATAATGAGAATTATACTGGTAATATTGTAAATAATTTTCATGAACTGGACAGCCTGCTAAATAATATAATATGCTGAAAACCTTACAAATATCAATTCCTTTTAGATAAATGATATGGAGATTTGGATAATATGAAAAATGTGCTTATGTAGATGCCGATTGGTGTCGTGCAATTAACCCTTTCCCTTTTACGGATGCTGCAAAATACGCTGTATCCCAAAACATTTATTCATTATTCAAGAATTATCTTCTGTGTGAGGATATAGAATATATTATTTTTCCATATGGTTTTCACGGTAATGTCCATCCGGAGGATGCCGAACTGTGCGCCCTGAAAAAGCGCATAAAGAACCTGGAAGAGAAAAATGAGGTGAAAGCCAAATGATCGGGATTTATTTTAGCGGAACCGGTAATACCAGATATTGCGTTGAAACATTTATGCAGGCATATTATCCGGCGGGAGAGACATTTTCTATTGAATCGGCGGATGCAGTGCAGAAAATATCTATGCACAACGAAATTGTCCTGGGCTATCCTGTACAATTCAGCAATATTCCGAAAATACTGCAGGATTTCATCGTTGATCATTCGTATATATGGAAAAACAAAACCATCTTTATTATTGCAACAATGGCACTTTTCAGTGGGGACGGTGCAGGAATATTGGCTCGTTTGTTAAGCAGAGGAAAAAATATATAAATCCGTGAGCAAACTAAAAAAGGGAAAAGCCCCCCAGGAGGGATTGGGAATTGTATCTCATTTAGCAGGTCTATTCGGACAAAGGCTGTACTTTTGGGAAAAAACAAAAAAATATACGGATAAACTGAAAATAGATTCCCAAAAATGTATTGGCTGTGGTTTATGCGAAAAGCTATGTCCCATGCGTAATATTGCCGTCAGAAACGGAATTGCGGTTTCAGGCGATAAATGCACAATGTGTTACCGCTGTATCAACAAATGTCCGAAACAGTCAATCACATTGCTGGGCAAAAAAGTAATTGAACAAAACCAATATAGCTTAAATAAGGAAGGAGAAATAACATGCAATATGCAATAGAATTATATTTTGACCCGGCTACGGAGCAGAAACTCTCCGCTCTGGCCCAAAGAGTGGCCGATGAAAAATTAAGCACAAAATTCCTGGAATGGAAAACAAGGCCCCACCTTACCCTGGCCTGCTTTAATGACGTGGATGAGGAAAAATGTATCCAGCGTTTAAAGGATTTTGCCAAAAGCCATAAGGTGGCGCCCGCCTATATTGGTTCCGTCGGCATGTTCAACGACACAAAAACCATTTTTGCATCCCCGGTTATGAATAAAAGTATGTACCGGATGCAGGAAGAACTACATAAATCCCTGGAAGATTTTGACGCCAGGGGCTGGGAATGGTACTGCCCGGATCACTGGGCGCCGCACTGCACGCTGGCGCTCACCAGGGAGGATGAGGACAGCGTATTTTACCGGGCAAGCGACTTAATATTGAAGGAATTCCAAAAAATCAGCGGCGAATTCGTCGCCATCGGACTGGTGAAAATCACGTTTCCCGTATGCGAGATTTATACTGCGGCACTGCAGCGATAGATTGCCCTTATCTTGCGGGCATCTGAAAGCCTTCCAGTGCCCGGTTCAGGAAATCATGGAAGGGCTTCATAAGCCGGAACAGCCTTACCGCCTCTTCCAGAAACCTTTCTTCATCGGCAACCATATCATCCCCGAGCGGATATTCCAGATACCAGCTTTTATACTTCAAATACTCTGCCTGGGGATGCTCTCTGTCATAACCGGCAGGCACATTTTTCAAAGCCGTTCCCCGCAGGGTAAACGCCTTCTGAAAATCCGGGTCATGAAGGATCTTCTCCCATTCCCCGCCGTTTGACGCAATATAGTCCCGAACCATGGAGGTGGCCTCTTTAAACATATCCGCAAACAGCCCTCCTCCAAGAAAAGACTGTCCCCCGGGTTTGATCACCAGATAATATCCGACGGGCACCGGCAGCTTCCCCCGGGGGCCGATATGCGCCCGGAAGGCCGGATTATAGGGAGACTTGTCATTGCTGAAGCGGGTATCCCTCACCAGCTTAAAGGTTAATTCTTTTGCTTCCCTGGGCAGGATGCTGCTGTCAAATTTTCCGATCTGCAGAATCAACTCCTGCACCAATGCCTCAAACCGGGCATTTGCCTCTTTGTATTCTGCCTTGTGGGCATGATACCATTCCCGATTGTTATTTTCACTTAAATTTTTCAGATAGTCCAAAATAATCCGGGTATTCATATCTGTTCCTTTCTGGTATGTTCATCGGTTTCCGATGCGTGCATTAACTATTCCCAACAACAGAAAAAGAAGTTCCGTGTAAAAAATCTTCTATAAATTTTTTCAGATTTTCCGGGGACTGATACGTCTTGCAGAAAGAAAACTCCTGAGACAGAGCGTCAATCTCCTCCATGGCCTCTTTCACATCAAGCATCACCCGGGCCGGCACTGCGGTCTGAAAGTAGAGTTGTGCGGGCTGGATCCGATGACTCTGGATCGCATAGTTCACTCTGTCCGCGCAGTGACATTTTCCTTTCCCGTATTCGCCGCAGTATTCCGTCAGAAAAGCAGCCATCTTATTACGCACTCTTGACAGACGCTGGCGGTAGGCCTCCGGCGTGATTCCCAGGATCTCCCCGGCCATCCGGCTGTCCAGCCGAAACATGGTCCCCAGAATGAAAATGCATCTGCTGTCGGGGTCCAGGCACTGCAGCATCACATTGGTACAGGACAGCTTCAATTCTTCCGCAAGAACCGCCTTCTCCACATTCTGCGTCAGATCCGGTACGTCCTCTGTCCTGGCATTTTTGATATCTTCCCCATAGAACTCAAAATTTAAGGGGAACTGGGCAAACATATGCTTTTTGTAGTCCTTCAGATGGTTCACTGCGATGCGGAATACCCAGGTGGAAAAGGAACTCTCCCCCCTAAAAGATGACAGATGCGTCATAACCTTCAGAAGAATGTCCTGGGACGCATCTTCCGCATCCGGGAAGGTTCCCAACATGCGAAGGGACAGGTTAAATACCAGATCCTGCACACTGAGCAGCACCGCCTCCAGAGACGGCTTGTCTCCTGCGGTGGCCTTTGTAATCAGATCCAACAGTTCTTCCTTTGTGAATGAATTCATGGTTCCTCTTTTCTGAAGCGCGAATGGTTTTATACAGAGAGCCCATGGAGAACGCTCCTGCCCCGGCAACCAATTCTGCGGCACTCCCTGGCAGAATTTTCTCCGTATATTGAATTAGACAGTATTTCTTCCTCCCTGTGACAGGAAAAATAATTTTTTTAAATCCTCCTGACCCAGATTTCCATACAGTCCATATCTTTCATATCCCGATCATACTTTTCTGCCGAAAAGGGTTCTGTGGCCAGGTCATGATGGGGGAGCCAGGTCTCAAAAAGATACTTATGAGCCTGGTCCAGCGCGGTTGTCACCAAATCTTCAAAGTTTTCCGCCTCAATTCTGCAGACAATATATTCTCCTGCAGGAAGCTCCCTCTCGATAAAACCTGCTGCCGACTTATCCAAAGCCGTTTTGATATCCGGAACGTTTTTGGCAAGTCCTCCGGCAAAATATAAGAATGTCCCCTGTCCGGGATCTGCGGAATGTGACATTCCCATTTCCATGCCCCCTTTAAGATATGGGGCGGCGAAATGTTTCTCCCGGTGGTATCTACACCAAAGCTGGCCGGGGACATCCACACCGATACTTTCACCCACCGGCGCCTGCCGGGCAATCTTTACTTCCGTTTCAAATCCCAGATAGTGCTCCGGCCGCTCCAGGGTCTTTCTGCAGATCTCCAAAACCATGCCCCCCACGATCAGAGGAACTCCTTCTTCTATTAAAATGTAATTCATGGAAATTTTCGGTCTCTCAAATGTATTGAGCATCTGCAGTTCTTTTCTGTATTCTTCGGGTGTAATCCCATAGGTTTCCTTAAAAGCCCGCGTAAAATTTCCATGGCCGGAAAATCCATACTCCAGGGCAATATCCAGGATTCGCTGTTCGGAATCCTTCAATGCTTCGACGGCCCTTGCCAGACGGCGGAGTTTTACATATTCCTGTATCGGTTTTTTCACCAGTCTCCTGAATAGACGCTGAAAATAAAACGGAGACAAGCCCACCGAATCTGCCAGATATTCCGTAGCGATATCCTCCTTCAGATGTTCCTCAATAAAATTTAATGACTGATCGACTGCTTCCCATGCGTGCATAGCCGCACCTCCTTATATTTGATGTACCCATCATACCATCCCCTCTCTCCCCTGGCTTCTCACACAATGCCCTTTTTGCACGGCAGCAGACAAAAATCCTGCCCTTCATAAAGAAAGGCAGGAATGTCTGCGGTTATACAAAAATATTCACTCAGGAAAAGACATAATCCTTCCCCTCACCATCACAAGATTCACTTCCAGTTTTTCGTTCAGCAGCAGCAAATCCGCGTCTTTTCCGGGACTTACGGAACCTTTTTTCCCGTCGATCCCCATGAGCATGGCCGGCGTCAGGGAGGCCATATGGATGACTTCATGAAGAGGGGCCGTTGTCAGTTCATGCATGGTACGTACAAGGCGGTCCATGGTAGCGACACTTCCCGCAAAGGCGCTGCGGTCCGGCAGCTTGGCCACTCCTTCTTCCACAATGGTCGCAATTCCTCCTTCTCTTCCCCCCAAAATATATTCGCCCTCCGGCATTCCCGCGCCGCGCATGGAGTCAGTGACCAGACAGATTCTGTGAGCCCCTTTTATCTTATAAATCAACTGCAGCAAATCTCCCGGCAGGTGACATCCGTCGGCGATTACCTCCACAAACAGTTGATCCAGAAGATATCCGGCCTCAATGGCTCCCGCAGCCCGGTAAGCATTCTTTCTGGTAACGCCGCTCATACCGGAATAGAAATGTGTCATCGCTTTCAATCCCTGGTCACATGCCCGCTTTACCTGCTCACAGTCGGCATCGGAATGGGCCAGGGATGCCACAATCCCCTTTTCCCGGAGAAACTGCAGAAAATCCTCCGCCCCTTCAAGTTCTACCGCAAAGGACCAACGGCAGATTTTTGAAGATTTTTTACATGCCTCTACATATTCTTCAGGCTCCGGGTTTCGTAAGTTTTCCGGGCTCTGTGCCCCCCGCTGTCCATAGGAAAAATAAGGCCCTTCCAAATGCAGCCCCAGAATTTCCGGCAGTTCCTCTTCCCGTGCTTCCACCTTTTCAAACAACTCCAGGCAATTCAGCAATGACTCTTTTGTACTTGTCATGGTGGTGGGAACTATGGCCGTGGTTCCATGGGCCATATGCATTTTGCAGGCGGTGCGGATGCTTTCCGGATCCCCGTCCATAAAATCCGCTCCGCCTCCTCCATGGGTATGAATGTCGATAAAGCCCGGCGAGAGATACATTCCCCGCGCGTCCACCACTCTGACACCAGGGGCCGGGGCCACCGGTTGGTTTTTCTCGAAAATCTGCTTGATTTTTCCGTTTTCCGTCAATACCTGCCCCGGCCTGATTCCTGTGGGAAAAATAATTTCAGCATTTTGGAATAAATACCTCTCCATTTCTTCCTCTCCCTTTTTTACAGACATCTCACATTGTCTCGGAAACGTCCTAAAAACCTGTTATTCCAGTCGTCTCCTCCCGGTGCATTGCCGCTTCGCCATACAGGAGGATTCACCCCTTCTTCCACCAGTCTGTTTATGGCTTCTACCACAATGCAATTTAAAACATATGCGTTTGCGTAAGTGCTCAGGGCTCCGATTTTCTGTTCGAATCCGGGCAGGGTAATGGTGGCGTCTCCCACCTTCACCTTGCAGTCTACCGGATAATCCACAATTTCATGCAGATTCATTTTCGACGGATGTCTTGCCGGATGATCTAAGGGGCAATTCTGCGCATGTGTAAACGAACTGACGCCGATTACGGAAGCACCGTTTTCCTTTGCCTGCAAAGCTGCGTCTATGGTGGCCGAATTGATCCCGTATGCGTTGACCACGATCAGCAAATCCTCCTTCCCGATGCCATAATCGTTCACCACAATTCTGCCATATCCGGGCAGACGCTCCACCTGCATGGATTTCAATGCGCCGTTAGACAGCATGGTGTCCTGATTCAATATGGCGCTGACATGCATCAGGCCGCCGGCGCGGAAAAAGATTTCCATTGCAGCCAGATTGGAATGTCCTCCTGGCCCCCAGATATAGACAAGCCTGTCCTTTTTAACCTGTTCGGCAATGGCTCTTGCCGCCGCAAGAATATGATCCTTTTCCTCCTCATGGATTTCCCGGATGATTCCCAGAACCTCCTGGTAATACATATCCATCACATTTCCTTCTGTCATTTCAATCACCTTACCTTTTAAGCCTTCATCTTGTCCTTAATCAGCTCCTCAACCTCCGGGGGGAAAGTGCCTCCCAGAGCAAAGTATCTTGCGGAATCTTTCGGTTCATAACCTCCTTCGGAAATCTGCCGGGCGGTACAGATATAGCCTGTCATGCCGTCCGTATAGGCCGTGCAGACTGCCGCGGGATTCTGCTGCCTTGCCCAGAGGGCATATTCCTGTGACATTTCCGCCCCGAAGAAATAAACCTCCAGTTCCTCTCCGTATTTCACATGTTTCATTCTCAGCTTTTCAAATGCCGGATTCCCCTTCTCCAATACCTTCCCGGCCCAGTTTCTCTGAATTTCATCATGGGAAGTCAGGCATTCTCTCAGTTCCTCATCGGTTTTACGGTTCTCCAGCGGAAGCAGAAGTTCCCGGGAATGTACGGACAATTTTTCGGAAATCTTTCTTCCGGATTGGGAAAGCGTCCTTTTGCAGTCCTCGGCAAAATCCGCGGCAAAAAGTTTTGCCTTTTCATAATCCCCTTCCGCGAAATGATTACCCAATACATTTCTGGGTCTCAGATCCCCCGTGCAGCCCTGCCAGAACATGGACACAGATCCCGGATATGCCTGATCCAAAAAACCGAGAGCAATCCCGGGATAGTCCGGATGCAGGACATTCTGTCCGGAAAGATTGGCATGGCAGGGATAATGGACCACAAGCCCTTTCATATCTCCGTCCGCGTTTAAGAATCCCAGAATCGTCAGATGTGTATCGCTGGGCGTCTGAAAATTGGGACGCATCTCAATCCGGTTCCCCAACTTCATCCTACGAAAAACATTTAGCTCCGAGTTCCCGTCAAAACGCCATACCGTCACCTCGTCCAGATCCTCCAGGGCTTCCTTTACCGCCTCCACAATCTTTTCAAGCAAAGAATCCCTATAACCCTCTTCTGCCTGCTCCAGCTGGGGAATAAAGCTGTTTCCGGTTCCCGGCCCGGAATGATTGTGGGAAGCCACAAAGAACAGGCTGTCCCAGTCAAGTCCAAGTTCCTTTTTCAGTCTCACCCGGGCAATATCCGTAAACTGCGTATTCCACCAGAGCAAATCCCCATATATGAAGACAAGCTGTGCCTCCGCCGTGCGCTGTACATGGACTCTTACATAGATATCCTCCTCCACTTTCTGAAAACATTCCTTCCGGGAGGCATAGCCCGCCAGCCGTAACGGTGCAGACGGCGTTATTATCTTTTTTGAAGTACCAAACAGCATAGCATCCTCCTTTACCGGCCGGCCTTAAAGCAGGGAAGCGGATTCTCTGTCCAAGTACAGACAGGCCCTGGGCTGCAGGCGCAGAATACTTGCGGGGCAGCTTTCTGCCACAGGCCCTGTAAGCGTGTCTCTCACCGCCTCCGCCTTACGGCTTCCCGGCACAATGCAGAAATGATATTTTGCTTTCATCAGACCGGGAACCGTTACCGTCAATGCGTATGCAGGCACCTGCTCCAGAGAGGGAAAGCATCCGTCATTCACCTGCTGCCTGCGGCATTTTTCATCGAGTTCTACTTTCTTAATCACTGCCTTGTCCTGAAAGTCCGCCACCGAAGGATCGTTAAACGCTATATGTCCGTTTTCTCCGATTCCCATAAAGACGATGTCCACGGGATATTTTTGCAGAAGAGCCTCATAACGTACACATTCCTGTTCAAAATCCTTTTCTCCGTTGATCAGATTTACGGAGCAGAAAGGCTTTTTGTGAAATATGGCGCTGCACAGAAAATGGCTGAAAGTTCCTTCACTTTCCTGTGTAAGTCCGCAATATTCGTCCATGTGAAAGGCATGCACTCTCTGCCAGTTTATACCCGGTTCTTTCAGAAGCGCCTCCAGAAACTCATTCTGGGAAGGAGCTGCCGCAAACATGCAGCTCACCTCCTCCTTTTCCTCCAGAAGTTTTTTCAGGCAGGCCGCCGCGTCCTTAGCCGCGGCAGCCCCCATTTCTTCTCTGCTGTCATAAGTCTTTACACATAAGCTGTCATAATAGGTCTGCATGGATGATTCCTCCTTTTACTCCCCCATCCTGCTCTGGGCCGCAGTAAAGATTTCGCCCATCTGCTCTGCTCCCAGGGTCTTTAACTCCTTTTGAAAGGTCTCCCATTCGCTCATGGGCAGCGCTCCCGAGATAAACTGGTCCGTATACTGATTGATGACAGGCGTCACCGCAGAATTGTAATTGGTCATCTGTTCTGCTTCCTCCTCCGTATACTTAACGGGGAAATAGGGATCCACATAATAAGGCTCACACAGCTCCTTTCCCGCCAGCGTAAGAGGTCCCTGGATCAGCTGGAATTCATATTCTGTCAAAACTCTGGGACACATCTGCTGCTGAATGCCATACTTGGATGTGATGGACATATTGTTGGGATTGTTCGCGATCTCCTCCGTCCATACGGGGGCGCCGTTTTCATCCACGCCTGTATAAGTAACTCCTTCAATGCCTACGGAAGTCAGCCATGACCCGTCCTCGGAATACAGATAGTCAAGCCATGCCAGAGCCGCTTCCACATCTTTACAGTCCTTGGAAATGGAAACACAGGTGGTAGTCAAAATATCCGAGTAGGAAGGAACACCCTGAACGCCCGTAGGGCCAACCGGGGGCGGCGCCACCACAAACTCCGCGTCTTCATCCTGCTCCCTCAAAACAGCGGTAAAGGTATCGGCACGATTGGCAAAATCCACAAAAGCACCCACATATCCTGCAGAAATGGCCTCTTCCCACTGTTTGCTGCTGGTGGTTACAAATTCTTTGTCGAACAATCCTTCTTCATACAGCGTTCTATACCATTCCACCATGTTTCTGTATTCTTCCGTATACGCGTTCAGCACATAACTGTCGCCCATTTTGGTATAACTTTCAGGATGCAGACCAAAGGTAGGCGCGCTGTAGAGTAAAAATACACTGCTTCCGGAGCGGTTCATCAACGGCACAAGACGGTCTCCCGCATTTCCCGGGTCTTTCTCTTTAAACGCCCGCAGTACTTCAATCCACTCCTCTGTGGTGGCAGGCACTTCCAGTCCCAGATCATCCAGCCAGTCTTTGCGGATCAGCCATGCCGTCCTCAGACGGTCCTGGCCGAAGCGCGGCAGCGCATAAATATGTCCGTCGCTTGCAGTAACCATCTTTCTGGCTCTTTCATCCAGTCTCGCATTGATGTTGGGAGCATACTCCGCAATCAAATCCTCCAGCGGAAGAAACACTCCTTTCTGGCCGTATTCATTTAAGGTGTTGATGTTATTTCCCATCATCAGATCCGGCAGTTTTTTGGCCATGATGTTGGCGTTAAATTTCTCGTCAAAATTAGTGGCGGGAGCCACAATGCTTTCAATCCTTACATTTGTGGCCTCAAACATCTTGTCTCTCACCGGGGTGTCATCTTTCACGGGCCAGTCCGTATGCTCGTAAATGAGATAAGATAATGTAACCTCCTGGTTCATTCTGGTATGCCCGTCCACAATGGTGGAATTACCGGCATTATCGTTTTCTGTTTCCGTTGACGGATTTTCCGCCGTCTGCGCAGTGCTTTCCGGTTTCACATCCCCTGTTTCCGCGCCGCATCCGGACAGCATTACCGCCGCCATTGCCACCGCCATAACCGCAGCCGTGATTTTGTTCTTTTTCATGAATCTCTCCTCCTTTTTTATTGTTATCATCCTTTTACTGCCCCCACCATAACGCCTTTTACAAAATACTTTTGCAGGAAAGGGTATACGCAGATAATCGGCAGAGACGTCACTACAATACAAGTGTACTTAATGCTGGTAGCCACCATCAGATTTCCGGTGTCCACCTGTCCTGCAAAATCTGCCATATTACCCTCAATCAGCATGGAACGCAGCATAATCTGCAAAGGGTATTTGGACTTACTGTTTAAGTAAATCAGCGGTCCGAAAAAGCTGTTCCAATATGTGACTGCATAAAACAATGTCAGCGTTGCCACAATCGGCCCGGACAGCGGTAGGATAATCTTTCCCAGTATCTGAAAATCATTTGCTCCGTCTATTTTGGCAGATTCTTCCAAGCTGGACGGTATGGACTCAAAAAATGTTCTTGTCACGATGAGATAATATGCGCTCATGCAGCCGGGAACCGTCACGGCCCAGATGGTGTCAATCCAGTTCAGGGTGCGCACCACCATAAAATTAGGTACAATTCCTCCCGTAAATATCATGGTAAACGCGATGAGCATAGAAAATTTGTTCTTTCCCGTGAATTTGCTCCGGGAGAGAGGATATGCTGTCAGCACCGTGAGAACCAGCCCGATCAAAGTCCCCACTACGGTATACAATATGGTGTTAAAATATGAGGTCCAGATATCACTCTTCTGGAAAATCATCTTGTAATTCTGCAGGGTAATGCCCTTGGGTATAATATGCACCTTATTCTGCATCACCAGCACCGGGTCGCTCAGGGAAGAAGCTACAATCAGCAGAAAAGGATACAGCATCACAGCAATTACCAGCAGCATAATCAGCAGGATCAAAAGATCCAGGGCGTCCGTTTTTTTCTTCTTTCTCATCCCCACTCCTCCTTACCATAGACTGACTTCGCTCAGCTTTTTGCTCAGCTTATTGGATGTCACTACCAGCACCATACTGATAACGGATTGGAACAGATTGGCCGCTGTGGCAAAGCTGTAATTCGGCAGCGTATGTTCTCCCAGAATACCCCGCTTGTAGACAAAGGTAGAAATCACTTCCGAAGAGCTTAAATTCAGGCTGTTTTGCAGAAGGAAGATCAAGTCAAATCCCGTTTCCATGATTTTGCCAAGGCTTAAAATCAGCATGATTACAATGGTGGGCTTGATCGCCGGCAGCGTAATATACCACATCTTTTGAAGCCTTGAAGCCCCGTCCATCGTTGCCGCCTCGTACTGCTCATAGTCCACCCCCGTCAAGGCCGCTATAAAGATGATGGCATTCCATCCCATTGTCTGCCAGATAGTCGTTACAATATATACCGTCCTGAAATAGGCAGGATTCGCCAACAGGTAAGGCGCTTCCTTCCCTGTTATGACACTGATCAGCCGGGCAATCGCACCATGTCCCGGAGACAGCAGATCCACCACCATTCCCGCCACTACCACCACGGATATGAAATGAGGCAGATAACTGATGGTCTGCGTCAGTTTCTTCATTTTTGTCCATTTCATCTCATTCAGCAGCAGCGCAAACAGAATGGGAAACGGAAAACTGAAGAGGATGGAATACAGGCTGATCAGAATTGTATTCATAAAAATCCGGGCAAATTGGGGGGTGCTGAACAAAGTCCTGAAATGCTTCAGCCCCACAAAAGGACTATCCAAAAAGCCGCTGAAAATATCAAAATCCTGAAAGGCCATTATCAGCCCGCCCATTGGCAGATAGCGGAATACAAAAAAATAAATCAAACCCGGTAAAAACATCAGAAGCAGCAGCCTGTCCCGTTTTATGTCCTTCCAGGTCTGTCGAAACCTGCTCTCAAAACTCATTTTAGCTTTTTTCTTCATGCTCCTTTACTCCTTCCCAAAATGTGTCTCCAAAAAACGGGCCGTGCTTTGAAATTGTTTCTCCGACAGCGCCGAAAAATCGAAAGAATGCCGTCCCCCCTCCACAATGATCATTTCCGCCTCATACTCCTTTTCCAGCAGTTTATTATAAAAATCAACAGAAAGCCTGAAATCCACCGTCTCATCCCGGTCGCCGTGGATCAACAGAATCGGACTGGGGCGGCGCTCCAGCCGCTGCGCCGGAGATGCTTTCCTCCATTCCTCCCGGGATTCTTCAAAAGGTGCCGGCATCAACAGCTCTCCTCCCCATTTCAGAATATCCGGCACCGGGTAAAGCGCAATGGCACAGGAAATCCCGCAGGATTTTTCCGTGGCAAGCCAGAGTGCCAGATGTCCTCCGGCGGAGCTTCCGATTACGGCAATTTTTTCCGGATCTATGGAGAATTGATTTGCGTTCCTTCTGATAAAAGACACGGCTTCCATACAGTCTTCAATGCATTTTGGCCAGGCACTTTGCAGCCTTCTGCCCCGATAAGGCCCCTCCTCATACAATGCCATATGGTAATTGGCCGAAAAGGCCGCATACCCCATTTTGCACAGCTTTTTTGCCATGTTCCTTTCCCGCTCGTCCCCTTTGTCCCCCGTGGTCCATCCTCCTCCGTGCAGCAGCAGACAGGCCGGCAATATTTTCCCCGGCTTTACCGGAAGCCATGCATCCAATGCGGGGTTCTCCCCCCGGATACTTTCACAATATGGAATATTTTTTATCAGAGTTATGGACTCCGTTTCCTCTTGTTTTTTCATCGGCAGTTCTCCCTTTATGAATTTATTATAATATCTTTTATCTTTCCATTTCTCCACATATTTTCTCAAAAAATTGATATTATTTACGATTTCGTTAGCTATCTTTTACAAAACTATCCTCTTGTTTTTCCCTTTTATCTGTGTTATTGTATAAGTCCTATCCCATTACAGCACCGCTTTGTAAAAGGAGGGCAGAATATGTTTATCTCAGACAGAGAAGAATACAAGAACATTCGTCTGTATACCATGGAGGATAATAAAAGCCAGCTTCCTGTGTACATACGCCATTACAGTGACAGGGATAATCCCACCGAACTGCACCGTCATGAAATGATCCAGATTAATTATGTAAAGAAAGGACAGCTATTCCATCAGATTAACTCCAGTACTTTTCCCATTGTAAAAGGGGATGTTTTTATTATTCCCCCATATATTCCTCATAGACTCATAAAGGACGGGGAAAATGCTTTTGAAATTATTGAACTGGAGTTTGAACCGGAATTTCTATTTGGGGATTCCCATGACAACAATATGAGTATGGAGGATTACAAATCTCTTTTCAATTTTGCATATATAGAACCCTTCCTGGTCAGTGAAGGGGAAGTAAGGCCCCGCCTGAACCTCACGGGTAAATCCCAGGTGAACGCGGAAACGCTTCTCTCGGAGATCGAAGCCGAATACAACCAGAGGGAGGACAGCTTCATTCTGTCCATCAAGGCGCTTCTTTTACTTCTTCTGGTGCTGTTAGGCCGCAAGTTCAACCAATCCATTGAGGAAGTGGAACAGCAGGTTTTCGCCAGACATCAAGATGCGCTGGATGAATCTCTGAAATATATTGCCGAGCATTATACGGAAGCCCTTACCATAGAGCAGGTGGCCCGTGTGGCGCTGCTTTCCCCTTCTTATTTCAGCTATCTCTTTAAAACCATGACCGGAAAAACCTTCATTGAACATTTGACGCTGATACGTCTTCATAAGGCCATGGAACTTTTAAAAAATACAGACAATTTTGTGTTGGAAATCTGCCTTGACGCCGGGTTTAAGAATGTAAATCATTTCAACCGCACCTTTAAAGCCTTTACAGGTCTTACCCCGCTGCAGTACCGCAAATCCTTTCATGGCAATCCACGAGAATAGGTCAAGGAAAAAGTGAAATAGAATAAGACGAAGTAAAGAGAATCAGATACAATAAAAGCAAAAGTTTTAAAGGAGATGAATATATGAATCTGATTCCCGAACCTCAAGAATTGACAGTTCAGCCGGATAAACATTATACTCTGCCGCAGGAGGCAACTCTGTGTATGCCGGGGCATGACAGCCGTCTGGTCAAAGGAGGGGCTGCTTTGTTTGCCGGGCTCACCTCCCAAGCCGCTTCGGAAGGAACCTATGCCCTGTTCTGCGGATGCGGCCCCTTTTGCCGTCCGGAATCCCTTTCCTCCGATTGGTTTCATGAAGTCCCCTCCGGGGAGCAATATGATTATTACGAGATTTCTGTCACCGAACAATATTGTCTGGTGCACAGCCCTACTGCTGCCGGGCTTTTCTACGGCATTCAAACCATGAAGCAGCTTCTGGAATCTTACGGCAGGGAAATTCCCCTGCTTCAGATCCGGGACTGGGCTTTTACCCCCCTGCGAATCGACCATTATGATCTGAGAACCATACATCCTACCTGTCAGCATCTGATCGAGTATATCCGGGTCATGGCCTCCTTTAAAATAAATGGGCTTTTAATAGAATATGAGGACAAACTGCCCTTCACGGATTTAAAAATGCTGCGCCATCCCCACGGACTCACAGGCGCAGAGCTGCAAGAGCTGTTGGAAGCCGCCCATGAAAATTTTATTGATGTGATTCCTCTGCAGCAGACCTATGGCCATCTGGAATATGTTTTAAAGCATCCGGAATTTATCGGTCTGCGGGAGCAGCCAAACCATGTGGCGGAACTATGTCCCCTGAAGGAGCAGTCCCTTTCTCTGATCCGCCGACTGTTAAAGGAGATCTCAGACCTGCACCCTCACAGCCGGTATCTGCATCTTGGAGGAGATGAGGTGCGGAATATCGGTACCTGCGCCCGGTGCAGATCCTCCGGCAAAAGCGGAAGCGCTTTGTTTATCAGCTTCATGAATCAGGTTGCCGCATATGCCGTTGCGTTGGGGAAACAACCCATTATCTGGCATGATATGTTAAAGGAGGCCACGGAAGAGGAACTTGCTTTATTAGACAAAAGAATTATTGTCGCCGTATGGCTTTACAGCGGAAGAAATCTGAAAAAGCGGGCGGTTTCTCTTGTGGAGAAATTCCGCCGCGCCGGCCTGGCGGTGCTGGGGGCCCCGTCTGTGCGCTGTTGGGACGACAGCGCCGCTCAAAATCATCCCGTGGCGCCAAGACGCCTTTTCAATCTGGCAAACTGGAAAGAGGTAAATAAAGAGTACCGGCTGGGCGGGTTGATTTTCACCAACTGGTCCGCTTCCTTTGCCCTGGGAAATCCTTACGGCCTTCTGGAAACCACCCGCTATCTGACCTTTTACGGCTGTGAACAGGCCTGGAATCCCAACGCCGCGCAGAATAGCTATCCCCGGCGTTTTTTCGCTCTTTACCACGGCATTGGGGATGCGGATTTCCTCACGGAGCATTTCACATTGGAGGACTATTATCTGATTCCCCATTTGTATCTGCCCCTGTGCCGCAAAAATGATATAACCGCCCGGCTCCTGGATATCATGCAGCAATATGATGAAGTTCTTGTAACCGGGCTGCCTGTGCAGGATATGCTCTTTCGGGCGGATATGTGCCCGGAAAATGAGGAAATCATTACATTTTTAAAAGAAAACTATCACCAAAACTATGACGCGCTGGATCGCATAAAACCAGCAATGGAAGAAATATTGGCGGAATTGCTTCCCCCAGCTTTCATTCCCCTTTACCTTCATTCCAGATTCTATCTGCCGGAACTATACCGCAGGGAGGCCGGAAGGCTTCTTGGCCTATAATCGGAATGCTGTCCTGTGCATGGCAGACCGGTTCTGCCAAAATACTGCTGCTGTAAAAGAACAAAGGCGAATCTGCATTTCGTGCACAGATTCGCCTTTCATACTGCTTCTTCTGATTTCCGATCTCTTAATTGTTGGATTGACTGCAAGGAAGGAAAAATATACTTACCATCCCAGTTCCAATAGCCAGCTATTTAGTAGCCTCTCCCGATCCTTCTCTTCTATCTCTAAGTCTTTAGGACTTATATACTCGCCCTTAATGTTACCATCTACAATATACAACACTCTGGAACACCTTGCGGCTACCTTTGCATCATGGGTTACCATCATAATCGTTGTCCCTTCTTCGTTTAACTTTACCAATTCCTCCATTACCTCATTTGACGCAGTTCTGTTCAAAGCTCCCGTCGGTTCATCCGCAAATAAAACCCTGGGCATATTAATCATACTCCTGCAGATACAGGCTCTCTGAAGCTGCCCTCCCGAAACTTCATTGATATCGTTATCGGCAATGTCAATAATACCCAGCTTACGCATCAGGTCTTGTCCACGTCGGGCCGTTTCCTTACGTGTTTCGGTATTCTTATCAGATTGTACTGCAGGAAGAATAATATTGTCGAGCACGGTCAGATTTTTAAGCATATACATCTGCTGAAAGATAAAGCCCATTTCATCAAGACGCAAGTCTGCAAGCTCCTTTTCACCCATTTTTGCAATGTTCTTTCCACAGAATTTTGCTTCGCCTGCGCTAATGGAATCCATGCCCGAAACGGCATACAGGAGAGTTGATTTACCCGAGCCAGACGGACCCATAATGGCTACCATTTCGCCTTCAGAAACAGTAAAGTTTACATTTTTCAAAACATTGTTCTGGCGTTTGTTTACGATATATGTTTTGCAGAGGTCTTTTACTTCTAAGATATTCATAATAGTTTCCTTTCTTATTCCATTTTTACTCAATGTTATTCAATGTTAGCAGTGTCGGAGGGCTTGATTTTTCTTGTGTAAATTGAGGTCAGGAATGCACTTACGGCTGTTGTAACAAGAATCACAACAGGGAATACCAGATACATTTCAACAGGATCGATAACGTAGGAGGGTGCAAGCTCCATACCCATCATTTCAAAGATCGGGTCCATGCAGAGGTGCGTAAGAGGCATTGCGAAAATTTCACCGATCATCACTACAATGATTCCCACGAATAAAAACCTTAAAGTGTGATATGCATAGATTTTTCCGTTTCGTATGCCTACGGCTTTCATAAGTGCGATTTCACCTTGCTCCTTTGCGATAAAAGAACGCTCCATAAGTACGGTTATGAGTGCGGCTAATAGGATTGACAGAACAACTACAAAGGATTTTACTGCGTCAAGAGTTTCCGTAATACCGAGCATATCTGCTACTGCTTCGGCACAGGTTCTTATATTTTCATATTCGGGAAAAATCCTCCGAATCTCCTCCATTCTTCGTTCTATTTCCTTGCTGTCAGGATGATCCGTAAAAGCAATCTGCGTATAGGGGCTGCCTGCTGCCTGAACGTAATTTATATACGCATCACTGTGAAGTCTGATCCCGCTGCCCTGCATATTCATAGACTGAAAAAACGCCGAAATAATATATTCCTTATCTCCGTCAATGTTTTTCACCGTAACGGTATCACCGATATTTGCGTCCAGATTTTCCGCAGCAATTCGTGTTATTGCAATTTCATCGGTATTCTGCGGCGATATTCCTGCTGTGTATTCGTACATATCCATTGTTGATCCTGTGCCCTGATAAATAGCAATATTGCTCTCGTTTTCTCCGAAAGATACAGGCATCATAAACATCATTTCCTGATAGCATTTTGCAGGAATGCCACTTTCTGCAAGAGTTTGTTCCATTTCCTCAAGGTGCTTTTCAAGCCTTTCGCGTCCGTCTTCCTGCATACATTCCATAATTATTTTATTATCCAAACAGATATCGCAACCTGCCCATCCAAATGCTGTCGCAAGACTGTTGCTGTTCATAGTAGAAACAGTTGCCGAAAGCACCAGCAAAAGGGCAAGACAGAGGAAGAATGTGAGTGTGATAATACTATATCGTCTGGGACTGCTTACAATATCATTCAGTGCAAGGAAAGGCGCCATCGGAAACTTGGATTTACTTAAACTCATAAGACTCTTTTTACGAAAGCGTTCACCTGTTTGACCGTTTCTGATTGCGTCAATGGGCGTCAATTTCTTAACCTTGCCTGTACAGCCATAACAGAACAATAAAATGACTGCGATAACAAGAACGGCACAAAGAATGTTTACCAAAATCGGGCTCTGATTTCCGACAATAATTGCCTGCGAGGAAATGCTCATAAGCATTTTACCGAAAAGGAAGCTAAATGCAAGACCGATGGCCGCACCGATCACAGAAAGTCCCATATATTTCACAAGGTATAAACCCCGGATTTTAAAATTGCCGATACCAATAGCCTTCATTACACCAATTTCACGGAATTCCTCGGAAAGTGTAAAAGAAATGGTAAAACGCAAAACCACAAATGCTATTATAATAAGCAGAATGCTTACCACAAGCAGAATACCTACCACTATCATATCAAAAATATAGAAGAATTTCACCAAGGCTTTATCCATTGTGAGGAGGCTGTTATCTACAAGCGGTTTTATTTGCGGCAGAGCCGTTTCCATATTGGAAGAATATAGGTAGACAAGCGTACCACCGTAATATTCCTCCGCATTTTCTGCAGAAAGGAAACACGCGAAATCTTCCTCGCTTATGATATAACGGGTGATCGTGGACTGACCTGAGCCGAAAAGTGCGTCCTTTATTTTATCTGCAAGAACAAATTCACGGCTCACACCATTTACCTCTATGGTAAGCTTATCGCCCACATCAATACCAAAAGCGTCCGCCTTACTTTCCGCCATATATAATTCGCCCTGCCCTACCGTTTCAAGGATATTGCCATCAGGAAGAAAATAATTCATATAAATATCGCTCTGAACCAGATGTGTACCTTGCTCGAGAACGATATCCCCGTCCTCATAGATAAAATTTTCAGTCGATAAATACAATATATCTTCCGTTTCATAATGATCTACCGCACATGCCGATCTTACCGTTTCGTCAATGTCAACGGCAAGATTTTTATTCATAGCAACCACAAAATAATCAGGCACATTCGCCATTTCAAAATAACGGTCCAGTGCTGTGGTAACATTTATAACGTTGTTTACACTTGACGCTACAAACATTGTGGCAAGAATAATAAATAATAGAAGAATAAGATTCATTGCCCTTTTTCGTTTTAAATCTTTTTTTAGTATGTTTAGATACATCCTGTTACTCCTTTCTCTTGTTTCTGAATTGATTCTACAAGAGAAATTATTAAATAATCCTTAAATGCAAAACTTCAGAGTCATGAATATAACTCTGAAGTCTTCATACCCATTATGTTTTTCTAACTACTATCGTCACCCTAAAAACATCTTCATTTATTTGCGCAAAGATTTCCCCACCCATTTTACGCATCAATGTTTTGCAAATATAAAGCCCCAGACCGTTCCCTTTCATACCGGTACTATTGCTTCCACGATAAAAGGAATCAAAAAGATTTGGAAGTTCCTCTTTTTTCAGATTGCACCCCGAGTTCTCGATCTGTATTAATTTGCAGTCCTCTTCCTCCCCAAACGAAATACAGATACTCTTACCGTCACCATATTTTATGGCATTTTCCATAACATTTTGCAGAACCTCAACCATACGGTTCTTATCCCCTTTGACAAGGCATTCCGATATTTCATCCACTTGAAATTCGGTGTGAATGACAGACAACTTATCTTTGTAATAACTTACCATGACTTTCATAACCTCTGAGAGGTAATACTCTTCCATACGCACTTCCAAATTCAGAAAATCTTCTCTGGATGCAGTTACGATTTCATTCACATACCCCTTTATTTCTTTCACATTCCTTACAATGCCCTGCAAAGCTTCATCTTTTCTCTCCTGTGTGTCATACAAATCCTCCGACAACGCTTTCGAATACAATTCAATGGAAGAAAGCGGCGTTTTAATATCATGAGACAAAGAAAGAATCAATGTCTTCCGCTCTTTTTGAAATGCAAGCTCTTTCTCCTTGTTATCCTCCAACTTTTCGCGAAGCATGTCCATTCCCCACAGGAAACGCCCAAACAGCTTACTTTTTTCTTCTTTTACAGGCATGGACAAATTCCCTTTCGCCAACTCATAAGATAAATTACTCATATCCCAAAAAGGCTTTAAAACCTTATGATACACATACACGAGCACAATATTTGTCACAATCATCATCCCAAACAACGAGATGTTGATGTACAAGGGTAATCGTTGACTTCTTTCCTCTGCATATTCTATCCGATACAGTTTACCAGCTATTTCTTCCACCAGATAATCGTTATCACAGGCTTCTCCGGCAACAAACTCTCTGATTCCTGCAATCGTCTCATACTGATTGAAGCTCATTGCTTCTATTTCGGAAGCCTCCGGTTTTTGTTCTTCTATTTCCTTAATCACACGCCTCGCTTCTACTAAATATAATTTCCCTTCACTTCCATTGTTTTGTCGAAAATATAATATATTCGTTGACAGTATAAGCAATATCTCAACAATGACAATCAAAAGTATAAAAAATTTAAATTTACTCAAACCGATACCCTACTCCCCACTCTGTAATAATATGCCTGGGCTTTTTGGGTTCTTCTTCTATTTTTTCCCTAAGCCACTTAATATGTACCGTCAGTGTCTGAATCTCCGAATCGCTGTCACTTCCCCAAACGGTATTGAACAAATATTCCTTCTTCATAGTTACACTCTTATTCTCGATGAGCAGCTTTAACAGTTCAAACTCCTTTTCGGTAACTTCTTTTTTCTGCCCATCTACATAGACCGACTGCTGCACAGTATTCAAACGGATATTCCCTTCTACAATCTCTGCCTGACCATATTTTCTTTTAAAGATGCCTTTTATTTTGGCAATTAAAATCTCTATATCATAAGGTTTCTCAATGTAATCATCTGCACCAAGATTTAAGCCTTTTAATTTATCATTCTTTTCCACCCTGGCACTGGCTATTAAAATATGGGTATTGGAAGTCTCCCTAATCTTGGAGCAAACCGCAAATCCATCCATTCCGGGAAGCATAATATCCAGCACAATCACTTTGGCTCCATATTTTTCATACAATTCCAACGCTTTTTCACCGGTTTGGGCTACACTAACCGTGTAATTCTCCTTACGCAAAAAATCACACAGCAAAATACCTATTTCTTTGTTATCTTCTACAATTAATATATCCAGCATGTTTCTTTTCTTTCCTTACTGTTCTTACATTTCAAGTGAAAATTCAATTTTCCGCTCTCCATTATACCATGTAATAAGCCTGCATTCCACTCATATCAGAACTACATCATGAGACTAATTACCCGGAAACTGTCAACTTTCCATGATCCATCTCGTACACTTCATCACACAGCACTTCTATATCCTCTTTGTTATGGCTTGCCAAAATAATAGATTTCCCTTCATCCTTTAAATTTAGAAGGATTTCTCTAACATCTTCCACGCCCTGATTGTCCAAACCGTTCATTGGCTCATCCAAAATCAGAATATCCGGATTTTCCATAATAGCCTGTGCAATCCCAAGTCTTTGACGCATCCCCAAAGAATATTTTCCGACTTTCTTTTTGCTGCCCGGATCAAGTCCAACCCGTTCCATGCTCTCTTTTATTTCTTTTTTCCCAATAATATTTTTAATACTAGCGAGATACTCGAGATTTTTATATCCACTGTAAGAACTAAGAAAACCGGGAGTTTCAATGATAATTCCTATATTATCAGCAAAATCTGTATCCTTGCCGATTTCTTTACCGCCTACAAAGACTCTGCCGCTGGTAGGTTTCAAAAAACCTATTATTGTCTTAAATAAAACAGTTTTTCCAGAACCGTTTCTTCCGACGATCCCATAAATTTTTCCTCTTTCAAATTCTATGGAAACATTGCTAAGAGCAAGATCCGAACCGAATTTTTTTATTACTTTATCAACTTTTATAATGCTTTCCATACTCTTAAACTCCTTCCATTTCTTTGCCTTTCAGAAAACAGCCGCCAATCCAATAGCAAGCAACAACGATTGTGATTTGTACAATTATTACACTTATAATAGAGAATCCATACATATCTTCATATAAATTGCTTTGTACATACATTCCCCATACTCCAAACATAAATCTTGCACTCTTTCTAAAATGGAAACCACTCAGAAAAGTTAAGCCTTCTAATAACAATAGACCTGCCGGTATCATTTTTTTAATCCTTAAAGTTTCCATAAAAAGAAATATTGCCGATAAAGTCATGGCATGAACTGTCCATAAAACAAAAATCACTGATATTTCCTTTAGATTTCCTGTAAACATATGTAATGCAAACAAATCAATCATCTTGAATATCGTCAATAAACTTACCGCTGCAAATACACCATTTAACAAGTTTCTCAAAAAAAAATGTTTCCACCACTTCTGTATCCACCCACATCGGACAATAACAAAACGTCTATTCTGCTTATCCATGCCAAGTTGGAAACCAAGTACCAATAGATAAATTCCTATCGGAAACAGCCAGCATCCCAAAGGAATTAACGGCAGAGTATCCATTTCATCCATGGCAACACCTGCAAATAACTGAAAAAACAAAGACATTCCCGCCTATTCCTCCTCCATTGCATCCTTAAAATCTACCCGTCCAATTAACCACGAAGAAATCAACGCCAAAATCAATATGATAGCGCAAAACAAAACTACAACTTTCCATTGTCCACCATTTCCATCTATGGCATATCCGGGAATTGCTTTTGCCATGAGAGATAAATATGCAGCTCCCTCTTGTTGTAATAAGTATCCTGCAATTTGTATACCGAATACGATCAATGTTCCATAAATTTCTTTTAACAAAAGATTGCAAACATAAAGCAAAAATCCGATCAATACCAAATACAGGAATAGAAAGACAAAAGTAATCATAAATGCCTGCGGTACAGTCATTGTTTGCATGATATTCACCCACGGAAATGAAATATTATATTTTACTCCTAAATGATTATTAGTATCCATCGCCAAATTATAAATCGGACTGCTCCACATATTTCCCCAAAATCCAAGCAATGTACTGACAGCTACCGATACAGCAACTATGCCGGCAACATATAGAAATGCCTGAATCATAATATATTGCAGCATGGCTGCATCCCATTGTTTCCGACTGCTCCTGCATAATAACAGATATGTATTCTTTTTAATAAAAGGAGCATCTGATATAATCAATAACCAACCAACGACAAGAAACAAAATACTTTTATGATGATGTTCCACTACGACGAATGCTTCCAATACATTAACCGGTTCCCCAATATCCAATGCATACTGCAAAAACAAATTCAACCAGTATCCAAACAATGCTATTCCCAAAATAAAACCCATAATTACCCGCTTATTATGCTGCTCTTCCAGAAAAGTAGTTTTCGTCATGTAAAAGACCTGCTTTATCCTAGCCATTCCGATACCTCCTTTTCAATCCCCACATGACTACAAATGATACCAGCAAAATGTAAATACATTCCATAAACCCAGACAATGGATAATTGTTCAAATCATCCCCTCGCATAAGATAAATCGGATTCAGTACCGAAATTTTCCCTAACGCCAGCCACATAGCCTCATACAATACAAATGGAGCAATTAACGCCACATATTTATTGGGAAGCCATACTGCAAATGCAAGGCCTGCCAATGCCCATATACATCCAAATAGAAAACCCAATATCACCTTCCAAAGAAAGATATACCACTCTCCATAGTTTTCTATATAAAAAATCAATGCCGTTCCCGCCATAAGTCCCTCATCACTTCCCGTTGGTATTCCGGGAATACCGAAGCAGTAAGCAATACTCAAAACAATGATAAATGGAATAGCCAGCATGGTACCGCCAGAAAGAGCGACTGTAGCAATACGGGTAAGAGCAAATTTTCTGGGTAACATTCTGGAATAAATCAGTTTTATATATCCACTGCCATACTCTTCACAAAAGGCAGAGGCATAAGCAAGCCCCGGAAATATAGCCGCAAACGGTGTAAATCCTGATGCTGCAAATATTTCCATCATAATAAAATAACTGCTTCTGCTCCTGTTAAGCGGCGCATGGAATGCTGCCGAAACTAAAATCCATGTAACTATTAAAAGACCCGCAAAAAACCCTCTGTTTAAAAAACTTCTTTTCAAATCATGTAAAAAGAACCCTTGCATATTACTCGCTCCTAACTATTTCTCCCGATACTGCATTCACACAAATACTCCAACTAGATCCATTTGCCACGAATGCTTCAGCTAATTCTTCATTCTCCATCCAAGCAGACATTGGCGTATAAATATGCCATACGGGAACCAATTCTAACTTATTTTCATCTTCTTTAAAAATCGGATAATATAAAAATTCAACTTCTGTCAGAACCGCTTTATTGCTTCCGCTTATTTTTCCACTGTTCAGATGCGTTTCCAAAATCTTTTCAATCTGACTCCAGGACAATACTGTCCCGCATTTTTCCTGCGTTTCCGCTTTGCCGAGACAAGCATTCAAACTTAAGGTTACGATGCTTTCTTCACAGATCCATGCTTTTCCTGACGGAAAAATTTCTCCTGACGTAATAGAACCAAATTCATGTATAACTCCCATGCCCTGGTAAGACGGAGTAAACTCAATTTCATAAAATGTAACGCTTTCGTATTGATACTGCGTAATTTTATAAATATCAATTTCTGCCATACCAGTCTGGGAAAGCTTTGCTGATAATATTTTTTCTGCTTCCATATAAACAGTTTCACTGTCTGCTTCCTCTAACACAGTTTCGTCTGCAGATTTATAAATAGATGCACACTTTTCATATAAGAGTTCATCCTGATAATATGCACCTGTTCCATATGAAAAACTTGCTGTCTTTTGTTCATCCGATAATTTATAAATAGGTGCATTGCCAAAGACCGAAAATACTGCCCGTTCTTCTCCTTGCTCGTTATCTGCCTTAGATTGTTCCATTTCCCTTTGTGCTTCCTCTGATAAGTCCTTAATATTCCCTGTTTCACTTCTTAAAAACTCTTTCAAAACGTCTTTTGTAAGCGTATCATTTTCGCCAAGCACCATGTTATAAACATCCTGCGGAACATCCGGCATCTGTGCCTGAATTCTGATTACATTATCTCCCGTACCAATGACACTGTTAATTGCCTGCATATCATTTTCCGCTGCGCTCTTCGGCTCATTCACGATTCCAGCCACTTCATCCTCTACAGAATCTTTTGCGTGAAGAATGTCCCCATTGGCCGAACTTTCCGGAGCCTTCTGGCAGCCGCAAACGCTAACTACCATCAACATCGTCACAACTACTAATCCCAAAACTTTATTTCTCATAACTGCCTCCTGTACGATTTATTATGAGCATATTATAAATACAATTTTTTTGTTTTCTTCTGTTTTGCGAAATTCGACCAAATTATTGCCGAAATCAACCCAAAAGAGCCGTTACAAAATCATATCGCATCTTTCAGCATGAATTCGCAACAGCCCTCTGCTACATCTCTTTTACATACATCATAACATCCGTTTTCATAGAATCATTTTCATATAAAAACGCTATATCTCCATGATGCTTCTCCACAATTTTGCGGACGTTTTTAAGTCCTATCCCATGATTTACTCTATCTTCTTTTGTTGTCTCCCAAAAATCACTTCTCCCGTCTGCAATTCTCTGACAGCTATTACAGATATTTAAAAATATAATTCCCTTATCAAGTTTTATTGTTATTTTCATTTTTTTATCTTCTGTCTGCATAGAAGCATCTATTGCATTATCCAATAGATTTCCCAAAAGTACATTTAAGTCAAACGAACGCAGACGCAGCTGTTCCGGTATGCTGATTTTTGTTTCTACCACATTTAAAACCTCATTCGCCTTTTGGATCTTATAGTTCAGCAAACTGTCAACAGTATCATTCCCTGTCTTTACATACTCCTCCGGATTGGTCATAAAATTCTTCATAGAATCTAAATATTTATTCGTTTCCTCTACCTCTTTCCTTTGTACTAAGGCCTGCAATGCTAAAATGTGGTTTTTCATATCATGCCTTAAAGCGCGAACCTGATTTTGAGATTCCATAATGACTTCTAATTGGTTTTTATACGCATATGTTTGTTGTTTATATATATCACTGTCCCTTAAATGTATATAATTTTCTATCAGGATATTATATAGATAAAACACGCTGATATTGATAATCAGCATACAGCCGCTAATCAATATTGCAAACATTTTTGAGGAGGCTCCCAGCATTAGCACACTTAAGACAATAACACTCATTGCAGGGATCACCAACAGCAATATTGTCTGCTTTCTATCAAAAGCTATTTCTTTTGCTTCGGGAGGATAAGAAATATGGCTTATAATCGTTGTACAAATCAACATCAACAGAGCTTGCATTGCCGGCTGCTGAAATTTTGCCATATCCCCAAAAACAAAAAGGACTATCAGGGAATTTGCCATATCCAAACTAAATAATACCAATGATACCCATAATCTTTTTTTCCACAGTTCCTGATAAAAACAAGTAAGTCCTATTATCCCTAAACAATTACAAATCTCATACACAACAGATACCCGAAATATGCTATACACTGTTGTAGTTAGCAGGCAATATATCCCCAAACCAATTTTTAATGATTTTTCCTCTATATCATCTACTGGCAAAAGTACATCCATGACCTTTTTTAATAGTAAAGCTCTAAGAATATTTACGATCAACACAATTATTGGGCTATACGATACCATCGTTCATTTTCGCTTTCTGATGCTGTATTATTTTACTTCTGGTTTCTTTTCTATACGGCTTACTGATATTTAAATTTTCTCCATCTACCATTTTTACCATTTCATAAGAATATTCACTAACATATGCCTGGTTGATAATATATGATTGATGAATCATCAAAAAATCAGCGGGAAGAGTCTCTGCTATGTTTTTTAGCTTTCCATAAAATTCTTCCTTTCCATCTTTTTTTACAATTATTATTTTCTTATCCATGCTCATAAAATAAGCAATGTTTCTTATCGGAACTCTGAAAACAGAATTTCCTTTTTGGTATTCAAAATAGAGATCCGCACTGCTATTTTGCTTTACGCTTCTTATTAGCACTTCCCTAATATTTTCGGCAGAGATGGGTTTAATCAAAAAGTCTAATGGCTGAACCTTAAATAACTGCATGGCATAACTTTCCTTTGAAGAGATATATACGATATGCGTCTGCATATTCTCCATTTCGCTGCGAATAAAATTTCCTACTGCAATGCCATTGTTCCGGACTAATTCTATGTCAAGAAAAAGCAGGTCTAATTCTGTTCCCTTTTTCAAATCATTTTGTATGCTTTCCCCGGAATACCATACCTCAACATCAACTTTTATCTCTATCTCTTTTGAAAGTTCATAGATCTGTTCTTCCAAAACAGAACATAAAACCTTATCGTCATCACAAATCCCAATCCTATACATGGTCATTTCCTTTCAGTCAACACAGCCCCAATCATTTTCTTCTTGCATCCTTTGGTTTCTCCGCATTTTTCTGATGCTTCCTTTATTGATATGTAATCCTTTTCCATAACTTTTTTGACCATAACAAAAGGACACTTCCCACCAGCAGTTGCATTTATCTACTCTACTCGTGCACCACCAAGAACTACTTTAGTGATATATTTAAAAAAAGAAAGTGTATCGCAACACAGTTTTCACTTCACTACGGCACACCTTCCCACATATAAAAAATAATCGCTGTATTCTGCTATTTTTACCTTACTTGTGTCAGCACTCCCATATCCATCTCATACACTCTGTCACAGAGCAGGTTGATGTCCTCCCGGTTATGACTGATGATAAGAATCAGCTTTCCCTCCTCCTTCAGTCCAAGCAGGAGCTTTCGTATCTCCTCCACGCCATGATTGTCCAGCCCATTCATGGGTTCGTCAAGGATAATCAGACTGGGATTCTCCATGATAGCCTGTGCGATCCCCAGCCGCTGTCGCATCCCCAATGAGTATTTCCCTACCCATTTCTTATCATCAGGATTAAGACCAACCATGGTGATACACTCCCTGATGCGCTCCTTTCCGACCACATTCCGGATGGAGGCAAGATATCTCAAATTGCGAAATCCGGATTCTCTGGGCAAAAATCCCGGTGTTTCGATGATGAAGCCGGTATCCTCAATAAATTCCACATCGCGCCCGACCTGTTTTTCTCCTACCCATATCTCGCCCTCCGTGACAGGCATAAACCCGCACAGACACTTGATCAGCACCGTCTTTCCTGAACCGTTCCTGCCCACAATTCCATAAATCCCCTGCTTAGGTATCTCCAGATTGATATCCTTCAATATCATCTGATCGTCTATTGTCTTAGAGACATTTTTAAAAAGAATCCTTCTATCATTCATTTTTTCAGTTCCCATTTCTTTACTTTTTTTGTTCCCTGTCCCAAACATATTACAATAAAAAACGTGATTGTCACCGCAAAGAACACCACCGCATATTTCAAAGATACGCCATGGGATAAGTTGTTCCCTGACATCACCTTCAGTTGTGCCAACGTCACCGGTGAGAAAAGATATGCTTTGGGTGTCCATGAATTGTAGATCATCACATCCAAAAATACAAAGAGTGATGCCACCAATATCCCTGTCATCTTTTTTGTGATATAGTTGAACAAATAGACCACCAACCCCATCCATGAGACACACGCCCACTCAAGCAGGAAGCTGATTGCAGTCGCCTCCATCGGCGAAAATACACCGACAATATAAGCAAACACCGTAAACGGGACATCATACTGATTCCCTGCGTTTGTCCTTGCCAATGTCCCCCAGATGATTCCCCAATCGCCACTAAACTTGGTTCGTGAAAGCAGGCTAATAACACTAAATACCCATATAAACCCCACAAACAAAAACGAAGATGCCAGAATATACAGTACATTACCCAACTGCCAGGAAAGGCTCCCGGAACGCTGAACAATATAGTAATGAGCCTTCCCCTCAAAGGGTGCTGTGCTAAACAGGAATACTGCACTCACCATAAAAACCATCTGACAGATGTAATCATTCATCAAATGTGGAAAAGCCCACGGACTCACTTTCTCACCAACTGCCTGTGCCAGATTAGCCACCGGTTCCAGATAGGAATAGATAAACACAGCAAGAATCATGAACAGGATCAGCACCCTGACTTGCACCAATTCCTGCTTTAGCTGAAAACAAAAAACCCGAAGTCCCTTACTCATTCTCCACCCTCCTTTTCAGCTTCTGGTAAAACAGAATACCAAATCCCACAGTCAGCCCCAGCACCACCAACGCAGAACACAAAATGGTGAGCTGATCTGTACCGACAGAACTTCTACCCTGCAGCCATAAATCCAACCGAAGTCTGACAGGAATCTTCAAAACCATATAAGCCCGACCTGTCAAAAAGGATAGAATCAAAGGAGACGCCGCCGTCACATAGATATTAGGGAAATATGACGATACCAGCAAAGCTACCGTTGCCCATAACCCTCCGGTCAAAAACAAAAGGAAGATAACCGCTGTAAAATAGCAGGCAACATTACCTTGCAGCAAAAATTCATAATAAGGAAAGGCCTCTGTCTCCGGCAATCTAGCCCGATTGAACAACTGAACAAAAAAATTTGCCAGGAGAATAAAAGTAATCCCACCTGCCGATACCGAAAGAGCTCCCGAAAGGAATGTCGTAAGCACCTTGGACATGCAGTATTTCTTCTTTCCTGCTTTCATAAGCAGCACCCTCAGCATATTCGTATTGTATTCCTCGCAAAAACTTACTGCATAGGGAAGCGCCGCCAGCATCGGAACCACATAGATACCATAAAAACCTCCAAATATAAAAGAATTACACCAATAATAGTATACATCCATAGTCTCAGGAGATGTCCACATAAATGGTATCTGGTTCCAGGTATCCAGACAGATGCACAACACCACGCCGACCGGTACAAGGAGAAATCTCACCGTCAGACTCCTCCTAAATTCAGCACCAAACAGACAGGGCAATGCCCTTTTATTCTCCATAGGATAGATTACCTCCCGTTATCGCATTGATCCGCTCCGCACTGCTGTTTCCCGAAGGTGAATCTATCTGCACACACCAATAAGGCACCAGCTTATACTGTTCCTTCTCTTCCCAGTCCGGTACAACGACATATTCCAGCCATATCCGGGAGATTGTAACCTGCGAGTTCAATATGGTATTCATATAAATTTCCTTTACCGCTTCCAGTGCTGCCTCCGCTGAGATAATCGTCTGCGCCTCTGCTTCCGGGCTGGCGTCAAAAATTCCACCCCTACTGACTATATGGCGAATCCCATCCTTATCAAGCAGCATAGTGATTCGGGTTTCAGCCGTCCAAAAGGTTTCCACTGCCATGGATATACCCGGCTCATTGATGCCGCTATAAATTGGCAGACCATCCTTCGTAAGTTCATACTCCATATAGTATATCTCATCTGCGTCCGACCAGTCATCGACCGCAGTTTCTTTCCCTCTCTGTGCATCTTCTTGGTATTTCTGAGTCTGCCTATACTCCTCCTCCAACTCTGTTAGTATTTCCCGGTTCAGAGCATAAGCAGCAAGAACCTCCGAATCCTGTCCGGTCAGTTCCTTAATCCTTTCCTTTCCCATCTGAATGGCATTCTCTGCGTTTAGGAAGGACAAATCCGGTATTTCTTCCTTCTGGAAAGAGCAACTGCCAGCATTATAATATGCGGATTCCACCAAATATACGATGTAGTCGTCCCTTTCCTCGTCCTTAGCATATGTAAAATTTCCATAGGGATCCGTACTAAAGTATCCGCCCTCTGCCGTTTTTGCAGAATATGCCCCCACCCATTCCGGGTGAACCGTTACGACTGCTTCCGACGCTCCGAAAAAAGCATCTAAATCTTCTCTCGGAAACGCCTGCTTTGTCAACGCATACACGCTATATACCTGCTCTTTCGGCAAAACTACCTCCGCATCAATTACCAACATATCAGACAACTTCTCGCTGATATGGTTTGTTCCAGATTCCGCCCCTCCTACACTCCCCTGCATCGCCTCTTTGCTGCTTCCCATCGGTGTGCTCTCCGGGGGTTCTGCTTCCGTACCGGAACAGCCAGTCAACAGAATACCGGCAGACATAAGCACAGACAACGCAAACATCTTTTTTGAAACGCTCTTTTTCATAATATCTCCTTTTTCCATCAAATTGGTAGTGTCAAGATCAATACCCCAAATCGCCTCATCCCCTGTAAAAATCAAGGGTTCAGCTTCTGGGTGCCTTTCAATGACAATTTCCATTATCCCTGTATTTGCCATAATTTCAACCTTTCTTGCATGAAACGACATTTTTTGCCCTTTTTTGGTCATTTTACAAAAAGCCTCTGTAAATATAAATATTGTTACAAGCACAGTTGTTATCTTCTTATAGCGAAGACACTCTTCCCAACCTAACTCTCTGTTCACATTATCAATTGGACTGTTAAGTGTTCAAAACTGATACCGTTCCCTTTGTTTCAGTCCAAAATCCACCAAAAAATTTTTTTCATACAGTTTCTTTGTATTTTCCTGATCTTTATTGTATAATACAGAGGGTAAATATGTAGTAAATTACATGAAAAAAGGTATAAAAATGCGAATACTAATCTGTGACGATGATGCGCTGATAATTGAACAGCTTCAAAAATATATCAGAAACTTTTTTGAAAACATAAGCGTAAAATGCCCCGAAATGGTCTGCTTTTCTGACGGGGAATCCCTGCTGGCAGATAAAGGTGAAAAAGACATTCTATTTCTTGATATAGAAATGCCCGGAATGAATGGTATCTATGTGGGAAAGGAATTAAAAAAGAAGAATGATAAGATTATTATTTTTATTGTGACCTCTTATTCTGAATATCTTGATGATGCAATGCGGTTCCATGTATTCCGATATCTTTCAAAGCCTTTGGCTAAACAACGGTTTTTCCGTAATATGAAAGATGCAGTTGACCTGTATAACACTATGACAGTAAAAATCCCGGTTGAAACAAAACAAGGTGTGCATACACTGCCTGCATCTTCCGTCATAGCAGTGGAAGCGCAGGGCAGAAAAGTAACGGTACATACCACTCTGTGTGATTTTGAATCCATTCACAATATGCAGTACTGGCTGGAACTTCTCCCTAAAAACCGTTTCTTCCAGACACACCGCAGTTTCATTATCAATCTTGAACATGTCACGGATTTTGACCGTAATCTTGTCCATATGTCAGATAATCAGTCTGCTTATCTGACAAAAAGAAAATACAGCGCATTTAAGGAAGCCTATCTCCTTTATTTGGAAAGTACGAGGTAAAGCAAATGATAAATACAATCTGTTATTTTTTCAGTTTTCTTGTAGAAGCAATTATACTCTGGCAATACTCCTCCAATTTATTTCCTGCCAGACACACCCCACAGAGAAAGCTTGCCGTGCTATGCGGTTTATATTTTGTCCTGTTTTGCGTGTCACTGTCCGAATCTATATGGATCAATATCATTTTATATTTTTTGCTGAATTTCATTTTCCTGCTGACACAATGTTATCTAAATTGGTATACAGCATTATTCCATTCTTCCATACTGGCGGCTGTTATGACAATGAGTGAATTAGTCGTTTATGGAATTACCAAGCACTTTGCCCCTCGCTTTCTTGATAACGGCAGGGAATTTTATCATCTTTTATTTTTTTCGGTCTTTAGTAAACTCATATTTTTTGCAGTTACTTATATACTGATGCACCTAATGAAAAACCCAAAGAAGGATGCAGGGCAGCATGATCAGTCTGTTTTTCTTCTTGTTTTCATTCCCCTGACCTCAATCTTTATTATGCTTACTTTCGTAAGCATTGGCGAATCTGTTTTGCTCCCATCGTCGCTTGACTGGATGGTTACCATGGGGGCTGTTCTTTTGCTGACAGCAAACCTGCTCATGTTTGAAATCAACCACTATCATCAGAAAAAAAACACGGATTTTACAGAAATGCAATTATTGCTTCAAAAAGAATCGGATTCAGCCCAATATCATAAAATGCTGAATGCGCAGAATGAAAACCAGCGTATTTTAATCCATGACATAAAAAAGCACCTGCAATCCATTGACCTGCTGAATGAGCAAAAAGAGTATGCCAAAATAAGCGCCTATATCCGGCAATTGGTACTTTCTCCAGACCTGAAAGAGTTTTCCAGACTATGTGACCATGAAATGCTGAATTCCATTCTATGCCGCTATATGCAGCGATGCACTGACAGCCATATAACTTTTCATGCCGACATACGAAGTGGGACAACGGATTTTATTGCAGACAATGACCTTACCTCTCTGTTTTGCAATTTGCTGGATAATGCTATAACGGCAGCAGGCATTATTCCTGACTCTTTTATTGAGATTAATACATGCAGACGTGAAAAAACACCATTTATTGTTATAACAGTTATCAATTCCTGCCGAAAAAATCCTTTTCTCTGTAAGGACAGGCAGCTAACCGTAAATAAAAACGGACATGGATTTGGATTAAAAAGCATCCGCAAAGTGGTCGGAAAATATCATGGCAATTTGCAGATGTACTACGATGATGGTACGCTCACTTTTCATACCATTATTGCGCTAAAGCAATAAGAACTGCGAACTAATGCAGTTCCTATTGCTTACAATTTATACACACCACCCCCGTGACCTTATATCTCTTTCACTGTATTTCCTTTCCACCTGTAACGCCCCGCTTTTTCTACATATTGCTTTCATTTTTTTCTGACATACATTTTCACTTTACCATCGTCTGCCTTTATTACCTCGCGCCTTTATCTTTTTGCTTTGCCGGATTCTCTCTGCCCAGCTCTCTGTCTTTTACTATCTGTTCTTTTTGCTGGATTCTCTCTCTGACACTCCTTGTATTCACTACTTTCTCTCCGTAAGTTTTTTCATACTCCACACAAGCTGATTCATAATCCTGATTCTCCCTTTTTGCTGCATTGAGTTCAGACAAAGGCGGCAGCGGCAATTTCTAAAAATCCAAAGGTATTGCTTCTTGTGCTTGTCTTTTCCTGCTTGCCGCGGTCATCGCCGGGGCGGTATCCTCCTGCTAATGAGGAACTCATTGCCGCCAATGACGATTACACCGCACCGGAAACAGCATTGCAGGCACAGATTGACCGCATAGAAAACGACTACCCCGATTATGACGAAAACCGCTACGATTTAGATCCCATCGGGCATGACCCACATCAGCCCGCATCATACCTTACCGCCTTATTACAATACTTCAAGGCAGACAAGGTGCAGGGAGAATTCCCCTATGATTACTACATCTTAAACGTCAGCCTGACCGATGTCACCGTCAACACCGTGGCAAACAGCCTTCTCACCGCCGAACAGCTTGAAATGTACAACATCTATCTGCAAACCAAGGGCAGCAAGCCCCTGCTCTTTGGCGGTGGCTCCATAGACGGCAGCCCCTCCACCGATTTAAGCGGCGTGGAGTTTGTGGACGGAGAACGGCAGGGCAACCAAAACACCGTGGATATAGCACTTTCACAGGTGGGCAACCGACCAACGAGCGATTGGAACGGCTCCTGCATCCTATGGATAAAGGCGGCAGTGGTTACCTTTTTAGATATTCCTGCTTGTTCCAAATTTTAGCTATTGACATTTGGATTACAAAGTGTTATCTTAAGTATAGAGTACAGATTGTCATCAAAGGAGGAAGTAATGTGCAGCAAATATCTGATTATGAATTGGAACTAATGAAAATCATTTGGGCAAATGGTGGCACGGCACTATATGCGGATATTTTCAAAGGTCTTGAGGACAAAGGAACACCATGGACGAAAAACACAATCATCACATTGTCATCTCGTTTAATTGAGAAAGGCTTTTTGACAACAAACAAAATCGGGCGCAGAAATGAATACAAAGCTATTGTTTCAGCAGAGGAATATCAGTCAGCACAAACAATGCAGTTTGTTAATAAAATCTATGAGGGTGACATGAAAAACTTTGTTTCCATGCTGATAGACAACAGGATGCTTTCGCCAACCGATTATGAAGAGCTGCTAAAACGATGGAGAGAGGGGGAAAGAGAAAATGAATGACGGGCTTATTACTTTTCTTTCGCTGTCTGTTGCAGGGGCAATTCTTGTTTTAATTTTGCTTTTACTCAAACCTGTTTACAAAAACAGGTTAAGTCATAAATGGCAGTATTATGTATGGCTTATTGTCATAGCTCGATTGCTGATACCATTTGCGCCCGAAACAAACCTTGTCAGCAACCTGTTTTCCAACATCAGCACAGAGGTAATCGAACCCATTACCAACGCTTATTCTCATGCAGACGGTGACTTTTTCTTAGGAGATGGTGCGGGAACAAATCAACCTGTTTTAGCAGAAAATCCATTTTATGACCCATCACCTACCAACAGGAAAGCAGGAGCAACTGAAATTATCGGGGCAATTTGGTTTGTTGTGGCTTTGATTTTGCTGATAAGAAAAATCACTATTTATCAAAGCTTCGTAAAGTACGTTCGGGCAGGGTGTACCGGAGTAACAGATATAGAGAAACTGGAACAACTCGGCAAAATAATCGACAGTCAGAACATAAAGACAAATGTCGAATTATGCTCCAATAGCTTGGTTTCTTCGCCCTTGCTAATTGGATTTTGGAAACCGTGTATTGTATTGCCTGCGACTGATATTTCTATGTCAGATTTTCGATTTACCATTTTGCATGAGTTAACGCACTATAAGCGAACGGATCTGCTTTACAAATGGTTGACACAAGCTGTAATCTGTTTACATTGGTTTAACCCCTTCGTATATGTGATTGGTAAAGAAATAAATCGTGAGTGTGAACTGTCTTGTGATGAAGCAGTCATTTCCAGTCTTAGCCCCAAAGAAAGGCGAGGTTATGGCGATACACTACTTAATGCAATTAAAGCAGGCGGCAATTACAAAAACTCTACAACTTCTGTAACACTGTGGGAAAGCAAAAAAATATTAAGTGAAAGGTTAGGTGCAATTATGGCGTACAAAAAACAATCAAAGGTTATCGTGTTGGTATCAGCAGCACTTGCAGGACTATTCTTATGTGGAGCAACATATGTGGGAGCATATAGCTCAAGTCCTTCGTCAAATGCAGAGGTAACAAATGAAGAAAAATCAAAGACCCCTTTAGGTACAAAGGAAGATTATCAATCCTTGTTGGCTCTAAAAACAGCAGATTATAAAAATTTAACTGTGGTCGAGTTTAATAATAACTTGGTCGAGTGGTCTACTCAAAACATGGATGGAGCTTATACAGCAGTCATTGAAAATGATATAGCAGTCCGCCAATTTCCGGAATACTTAGATGCAGAAGAACGCAGCTTTTTATCTTTGACTGTAAAGGCTTCTAATAACGAAAACTCTGTGCAAATGCGTAGCGATTATGGAAAACCACCTATTGACCCAGACCTTAGTTTTGAGCTATCAAGAGAGGATATGGAGCTTGACCCGCCGGTATGGACACAGCTTATGTATGGATTTTCTTATCAATTTGATGCCAACAAACTAACGGTTGGGGAAAGAGATTTGGCACTTACAAAAGTAATCAATGAAGTCCAAAATTTTTGGAACTCAACGGATATAAAGGTGCTTGCAGATATGTCCTCTGATGATATGCTTGAACAGCTAAAAACAATCGTAGAAACGTGTAGTACGGAAACAGTCAAAATGTCTGTTGTGGAAAATTATTTTATGTTTCAGACTTCCGAAATGCTTAAATAATTTTCAAACAAAATATAGTAGCCTAACGGCGGTTCATATAGATATTAAGCCGATATACAGCGAGGATATATGCCATAAACACAGAAAAATGGCTCCTATGCCCTGTCTGCGGTAACAAAACACAATTAAAAGTGCGGGAAGATTGAAAGGGGCTATCCCAAAGTTTGTGTAAACCTTCAAACTGATGTAAGATCGAATTACTCAGTTTGGAGGTTTTATTATGGCAAGAAAAACGAAAGCCCACAAAAAGCAGCAATGAGGGAAATGATGCGCAGCTATCTCAAAGACAATGACATCAACATTAAAAACGGAACAGATGTCAATGCCGTCATGCGGGACATGATGTCCGTTATTCTGGAAGATGTACTATCTTTCAGCATGGTCTTCTGTGTGCTGTTACTCATGCTCTCATTGTTCGTGCCGTCGTCTTTGAAAAGCCTTTTCTTCCATTTTTCAGTGCCTGCATAATGCCTTTCCACGATTATTTTTGTGGGTGGGTTCGGGTGGTTCTATGTTGTGTGTTGCTGTCTTTGCTCATAAATCTGCTCCTTTACAATATAATAGAGCGCATAAAATTGTTTTCTATACGCTCTAACGCTATGTTACTATTTTGTTGTGATTCGGTAATTGATGTTTAGGCAAAACGGAGGCAGCTATTTCTTTTTTGTAATCTTTATGGAATATACAATGGTACTGATTAAGGCGCACAATATGAGAATATGCAATATAGTATGATATACATCGGGTATATATTTACCATCTATTTGTAACCACTGTATTGTACCTGAAAAATACTCAATTTTTCTTTCTAATGTACCCATAAATCCATCATTAAAAATAGTATACCATTCGTGGCAGAGAAACTGTATCACAAACCACATTGAAAGCCATACAATTACAAACCATTTACCAATTTGTTCTTTAACAATGAATAATATCACGACTATTAAATAAATTAGAAAAAGTATACCATCCTCTTTATATGATCTCGAAACTAAACATTTATTTCCAAAACACAATCCTGTCATATCCAGGAAAAACCATAGCAGCAATATCAACTGTGCTATAATACAATATATTTTTTTCACGCTGATACCTCCAAATCCGATTTGTACTTCTAACAGGATACCACAATCACTCTCATATTTCTATCGAATTTTTATTAAATTTCTTCCTCTCTCCGCTTGGTCTTGCTTTGTTGTCTGTTATGCTGTCGGCTTTCGTTCTGAAGATTGTAAGGACTGTATCCCGGCTTTCCAGTGTCCTCGCCTTTGTCATTCTGTACCGCCCTCGCTTTCGTTTTCGGCATTAGGGAGAGTGGATTGTGGGGGAGTGGTTTCTCTGCTTTCTGCCTTGATTTTGGAGATAATCTGCTGACACTCCCTTGTCTGCAATGCAACCGATAAGATACGGTTTAACTTGCCCTCGTCATAGCGATAACAGTCGGGGAAATACTTCACGATAATACCGCCCATGATATACTTGTGGTGATTCTCGGCTTTGCGTTTCTTCTCGTTCTGCTTTTTCTTTTCGTTGGCTACACGCTGTTTCGCCTGTTCCAATGCCTGTAATGCCTTCTCTAAATTTCTGTTGGCTTCGTTCTTGTTCTCGATCACTTTTGATACCTCATTCTTTCTGTGCTGTATTGATAACTACTGGAAAAAAAAGTAGCTGATTTTCCATTAGGATAAACCGCTACCAAAGGTAAACAATATATGCACCTGCTTGTCCAGGATGTGGTTCAGGTACGGCTCCCCCACCAGCACCAGGCTGTATTACTCATGTTCATTTCCTCCATTTCTATTTTGTTTTTTGACCATAACAAAAGGACACTTCCCTAAAATTTTCTTTTAGAAAAATGTCCTTATCGTACAAAATATTGAATTGGATTTATGAGTACAACTATTCATTAACGCTCATTATTCTTCATTATGCGTTGTAAAATTGTTGTAAATTTGTTGTAGTTTACAAGTTCAAGTACCGCAAACCCTAGATTTTACTGGTCTTTTCCACCCAAAGTTTTCATCGTCGGGAACAGCAGCACATCCCGGATGGCCGGACTGTCGGTGAGCAGCATCACCAGCCGGTCAATACCGTAGCCGATGCCTCCGGTGGGAGGCATACCGACCTCCAGGGCGTTCAGGAAGTCCTCATCCGTATGGTTGGCCTCCTCATCCCCGGCAGCAAAGGCCGCGTCCTGAGCCGCGAAACGCTCCCTCTGATCCAGAGGATCGTTCAACTCGGAATAGGCATTGCACATCTCCCAGGTATTGATAAACAGTTCAAAACGCTCCACCTTTTCGGGATCTTCCGGCTTCTTCTTGGTCAGCGGAGAGATGGCCAGAGGATGGTCCATCACGAAAGTAGGCTGCACCAGGTTCTTCTCACAGTACTCCTCGAAGAATAAGTTGATGATATCCCCCTTGGTGTGACGGGCCTCATATGCTATATGATGCTGGTCAGCCAGAGCCTTGGCGGCCTCATCTCCCTCCACCGCGTCAAAATCCACTCCCGCGTACTTCTTAATGCAGTCATTCATGGTAATACGCTCAAAGGGCTTTCCAAAGTCAATCTCCAAGCCATTATAAGTGATGACAGTATTGCCGCACACCGTCTGGGCCAGATAGCGGAACATACTCTCCGTCAGCTCCATCATGCCCTCATAGTCGGTATATGCCTGATACAGTTCCATCAGGGTAAACTCCGGATTGTGGCGGGTGTCCACGCCCTCATTGCGGAATACCCGGCCAATCTCATAGACCCGCTCCAGACCGCCCACAATGAGCCTCTTCAGATACAGTTCCAGAGAAATGCGCAGCTTCACGTCCTCATCCAGCGCATTGTAGTGCGTCTCGAAGGGCCTGGCCGCCGCGCCGCCCGCATTGGACACCAGCATGGGAGTCTCCACTTCCATAAAGCCCCTGTCATCCAGGAAATTGCGAATCTCCTTGATAATGCGGGAACGCTTGATAAAGGTGTCCTTCACCTCCGCATTCATAATAAGATCCGTATATCTCTGACGATAGCGGATATCCGTGTTGGTCAGTCCGTGATACTTCTCCGGCAGAATCTGCAGGCTCTTGGCCAGCAGGGTCACGCCTGTGGCATGTACGGAGATCTCCCCCGTTTTGGTGGTAAACACCTCTCCTTCGATGCCCGCAATGTCACCCACATCATACTTTTTAAATTCCGCATAGGCTTCCTCGCCGATACTGTCCCGGGCCACATAGCACTGAATATTGCCGGGCAGATCCTGGATATTGCAAAAAGAGGCCTTGCCCATGATGCGCTTGGACATGATACGTCCTGCGATGCGCACGGTCTTCCCCTCCAGTTCCCCGTATTGCTCCTTGATCTGCGTGCTGTGATGAGTCACATCGTATTTAGTAATCTGAAAGGGATCCTTGCCCGCCTCCTGCAGAACGGCCAGCTTCTCCCTTCTCACCTTCAGCAGCTGGCCGATATCCTGCTGCTGTTCCTGCTTTGCCTGATTGTTCTTTTCTTCCGCCACTTTTTTATCTCCTATTATAATTCCCCATTTCCTGTTCCTGCCCCTTACTCATCGGCGCAATGAACGTGTCTAAAGCGCCTGGCCTCTCTCCCTGCATCCACATGCCGGTCAGGATATGGTATCCGCTGTCTCCAATCAGTTGCTTCTCTGGATCTCCAGCACTTTGTACGAAAAGGTGCCTGCCTGGGTCTCCACTTCCACCGTATCACCGATCTTCCTGCCCAGCAGCGCCTTGCCCACAGGGCTCTCATTGGAAATCTTGCCCTTGAGGCTGTTGGCCTCGGTGGAACCCACAATCTTATACTCCAGCTCCTCGCTGTACTCAATATCCAACAGTTTGACGCGGCAGCCGATGCTGATCTTGTCCAGATCCACCTCTTCCTCTACCACTACCTCGGCATTCTTCAGAATCTTCTCCAACTCCTCGATTCGGGCTTCAATATCCCTCTGCTCATCCTTAGCCGCATCGTACTCTGCGTTCTCCGACAGGTCTCCCTGCTCCCTGGCTTCCTTGATTTTCTGAGCCACTTCCTGACGTTTCACCACCTTCAACTCGTGAAGTTCCTCCTCGTACTTCTTCAGGCCCTCATAGGTCAAAATGTTTTTCTTTTCCTGCATTCTGTAATCCCCTTCCTTCTTTATATATTTATAGTAAAAACGTTGTTTTCCTAATTGGCACACCGTATTATACTGAATTTTCCAAGTGGTGTCAAGTACCACTTGCTGTAAACCGGCATACTCATGTAAGCAGATGCTCTTCTCTAAACAAACACTCTTGCGGCGCAACAGCATGATCAATCCTGCTCTCTCGCACAGACTCCAGAGCATTTACAGTTAATCTTCGGCCCGAAAATACAGCAATTAGCAGTATGGAGCGGATTGTCCCCCGCGCTACACCATGTCCCTCCACAGAGTCCGCAGTGACACATATCTTACCCCCAGAGGCCGGTCCTCCAACAGATGCCGTTTTTCTTCCAGGGCTCCCAGATCCCACCACATACTGCCGGCTCTGAGCCCTGTCACCGGGATATCCGCCGTGCCTGTAAAGTCCAGCACCAGACAGGGCTCCCCGTACCCCCGGAAATATTGACTCAGCCCCGGATAAGATATGGCTTTTTTCCCGGCCGCTCCCTCATCTCCCACTTCTTGGAGGCTTGGCCCGGCAGCCGATGGCTCCGGCCCGGCATCAGGCTGCTCCCTGCTCTCCAAAATCCGCCACTGGCTCACAAGCCCGTACTCCTCCCCGATCCACTCCTGAAGTTCCTCCATGCCCCTGGGTTCATAGTCCAGATAAAAATCAATTCCTCTGGCCCGGCGCGCCAGCAGGGGCAGCCACACCGCCATATCCGGGTTAAATCCCAGCACCAGAATCTGGGAGTATCGCTGCCATTCCTCCACATTGTCCATCAAAATCTGCAGCTGCTCTGCTCCGCCGTATCGGTCAAAAAAAGGTACCTGCCACACCCTCAGCCATTCCCTGCTCATCTTACGCCGCTGCAGATAACCCTGGAAACTCCTGTCCCAAACCTGATAATCGGGAAAACACCTGTGCAGTTCCCGCAGACTGGCTCCCTCCTGGCAGCGCTCTCGGATCTTGTCCCATATCACACCGCACACATGGGAGGGATGCCGCCATGCCTCCAGATAAGGTTCCAGCAGCGTCACCCGGCTCAGATGCATCTGCCCCATCTGCAAACGTTCCAGCACCACAGGCTCCCGGTTCCCCTTATTGCCCTTTTTTACCATCAGGTATACCACATGTTCCATAAGCCCCCTTACATGCCCGAAGCCTGTTTTTCAATCACTACTCTATGTGGTTCAGGGCAAAAATATGCATTTGCCAAAATACCGGGCGTTTACGCCCCAAAGATTTCTTCCAGTCCGGCCAATAACTGCTCCATGGTCTCCATGGTATTGATGGTCTGCCGGAAACGGGCAGAGTGGGGATACCCCGCCGTATACCAGGCCAGATGTTTGCGCATCTCCCGCACTGCCGTATATTCCCCCTTGTGCTGCATCTGCAGCGCCGCATGCCGCCGCACCAGTTCCTTTACCTCCCGGGGATGAGGACGGGGCGGAAGGATACCAGTCTCCAGATATTGGACCGTTTCCCGAAAAATCCAGGGATTGCCCTGGGCTGCCCGGCCAATCATCACTCCGTCACAGCCCGTATGCCGCAGCATCGCCTCCGCCGCGCCGGCGTCCACCACGTCTCCGTTGCCAATCACCGGAATCTTCACGGCATTCTTTACCGCCGCGATGATGTTCCAATCCGCCTTGCCGCTGTAATACTGCTGCCTGGTGCGGCCATGAACCGTCACTGCCGCCACGCCGCAGTCCTCCGCGATCTGGGCAATCTCCACCGCGTTGACATGTTCCTCATCAAAACCCTTGCGGATTTTCACCGTCACAGGCTTGCGGATGGCCTTTACCAGCTTGGACAGGATTTCCCTGACCAAGACGGGATTTTTCAGCAGGGCCGATCCCTCCCCATTGCCCGCCACTTTGGGCACAGGACAGCCCATGTTCAGGTCCAGGATGGCAAAGGGACGATCCTCGATGCGCTTGGCCATCTCGCTGAGGATATCCGGGTCAGAACCAAAAAGCTGGAGGGAAACCGGCATTTCCCCGGAACAGATCTCCAGCAATTGCTCCGTGTTCTTATTATTGTAGTAAATGGCCTTGGCGCTGACCATCTCCATGCACACCAGGCCAGCTCCCTGCTCCCTGCACAATACACGAAATGGCAGGTCTGTCACACCTGCCATGGGAGCTAAAATTACATTATTGTCTAAAATTACATTTCCAATCTGTAAAATACTCATACTTTCCTCTATCCGCGTATCTCAGACCCCTCTGTGATACCGCGTCCAAACTTCCATTTTATCGGTTTTTGTTTTTCTCGTACAGGATTCGCAGACCGTCCAGGGTCAGATAGGGATCATAAAAATCAATGGCCTCTGTCTCCTCCGCAATCAGCCGTCCCAAACCGCCGGTGGCCACCACCTTCATATCCGGGAGACCGGTCTCTTCCTTCACTTTTTTGATGATATATTCCGTCTGGCCAATCTGCCCGTACACCAATCCCGCCTGCATGCTGCTGATGGTCTCCTGGGCCAGAATGGACCTGGGCTTCTTAATCTCTATATTGGGCAGCTTAGCCGTCTCCTTCCACAGCGCCTCCGAACTGATGCGGATGCCGGGAGCGGTGATACCCGCCGCAAAATGTCCCTGGTCAGTCACATAGTCATAGGTAGTAGCGGTGTTAAAGTCGATGACCAGAGCGGGCCCGCCGTATTTTTCATAAGCCGCCACCGCGTCCACAATTCGGTCCGCGCCGATGGCCCTGGGGTCCTCCGTGGTGATCTTGATACCTGTCTTGATGCCGGGACCCACGGTCAGCACCTGACTGGTCACATAGCGGGTGATACCGCCCATCAGAGAATGCATCACATCCGGCACTACGCTGGCCACCGCTACGCCCTCGATGGACTGGGCCCTGACTCCTCTGGCCGACAAAAGCTGACTCATCATAACGCCGTATTCATCGGAAGTCCGGGGCGTTTTGGTGGTTATCCGAAAGGTGGCCTTCATCTCCCGGTTGCCATATACGCCGCAGGTGATATTGGTATTGCCCACATCTACTACTAAGATCATACTGCCCCTCCCTTCCAACTTTACTCCTCCAGCATCGCCGACAAATCTTCTTTCAATATAAAGACCCTGTAATACAGACTCAGGGACTCCAGAAGATCCCGCCTCTTCCTGCGGATCTCCGACACCAGCAGCCCGCTGCTGATCTCGTCATAATAAAAGTCGCCATCCTCCGCATTGGTCTCCAGGGATACGGAACCATCCGGCTCAAAGACAATGGTAAACACACCTCCCACCTCCTCGGTGAACAACACACAGATTATGTGCAGTTCCTCCTGAATGGATTCCGGAATCCCTTTAAATGCCTGATTAAAATAGTATTTCTGCTCATAGGCGTTGGCGCCGCAGAGCACCACCCGTTCCTGTTCCATACTTTCCTCTATTTATATATCATGTTACATGTCATGAGACATATTCCTGTCATCTTATACATACCCATATATGCCCCGGACAGATACCTCTCCCGCATAGACCACTGTGACCCTGCCCGCCCCATCCTCCACCAGCAATTCTCCTTTGGTGTTGATGCCTCTGGCAGTGCCTTCCCACTCTCCCTTGGGGTCCAGAATCCGCACTCCCCGGCCCAGATTCACCAGCATCCCGTTGTAACTCTCAAGCAGCGGCGACAAATCGCCGGCAGCCGCAAATGCATCATAGTCCTGCTCAAATGCCTCCATCACATACTGCAGGAGCGCCCCTTTAGGCACGGGCTGACCGTAAGCAGCCTCCAGGGTGGTGACATGCTCCCGAATCTCTTCGGGGAACACCTGGGGAGCCACATTGATCCCTACGCCGCACACCACATAGTGGATATACTCCCGCTCCAGGCTCATTTCCGTCAGAATGCCGCAGACTTTTCTGTCCTCCAGCAACACATCATTGGGCCATTTGATCCCCGCCTCCATTCCCGTGAGCCTGTGGATGGCAGCCGCCACGCTGTGTGCCATCACCAGGGTCAGCATAGAAGCCTGATCCGGCGAAAACCCGGGCCGCAGCAAGATGGTAAAATATATATTGGCCTCCGGGGGCGATTGCCAACTCCTGCCCCGCCTGCCACGTCCGGCAGTCTGCTCTCCTGCCACAAACAGCGCACCGTGGGGAGCATCCCCCTCTCCCGCCTGCTTCGCCAACAGGTTGGTGGATTCGGTCACCTGATGAAAATAGAGTTGCGCTCCTGCCCAGGCAGTGTGTATACGACTGCGAAGTTCACTCTCTCCATAGTCCAGCGCTCTCACCAGCTTATAGCCCCGATTCTGCACCGCCTGGATTTCATAGCCCTCTTTTTTCAGTTGATTCACTGCTTTCCAGACGGCGGAGCGGGATACGCCGAAACGATTACACAACTCCTGCCCGGATACGTAATCTTCACTCTCCCGCAATAGCGCCAATATCTCTGCTTTCATCTATATTCCTTTCGTCTCTGCGCCTGCCTCCGATTCGCTTTATCGGCTCCAGCCCAAAGTAGCCGCCATCACAGCCTTGATGGTATGCATACGGTTTTCTGCCTCCTGGAACACCAAAGACTGCGGTGAGGCAAACACTTCATCCGTCACTTCCATTTCGGTAATACCGAATTTTTTCCCCACTTCCGCGCCGATCTTGGTTTTCAAATCATGGAAAGCAGGCAGGCAATGCATAAAGACGGCCTGGGGTCCCGCATTCTCCATCACCTTTTTGTTCACCTGATATCCCTTCAGATCCCCGATGCGCTCCGCCCAGATTTCGTCCGGCTCACCCATGGATACCCAAACATCGGTGCAGACCACGTCCGCACCCCTGGTTCCGGCTTCCACATCCTCGGTCAGTGTAATGCTGCCGCCGCTGGCCGCAGCCAGTTCCTCACACTGTTTCACCAATTCCCCCTCCGGGAAATATTTTGCGCTGGTGCAGGCCGTAAAATGCATCCCCAGTTTGGCGCACAGCACCATCAGGGAATTACCCGTATTATATCTGGCATCTCCCATGTATGTGAGACGGATCCCCTTCAGATGCCCGAAATGCTCTCTTATGGTCAGCGCGTCCGCCAGCATCTGGGTGGGATGAAATTCATTGGTTAGGCCGTTCCAGACAGGTACTCTGGAATGTCTGGCCAGTTCCTCCACAATCTCCTGTCCGTATCCCCGGTACTCAATCCCCTCAAACATGCCGGACAAAACCTCAGCCGTATCCGCGATACTCTCCTTCTTGCCGATCTGGGAGCCGCTGGGATCCAGATAAGTAGTTCCCATGCCCAGGTCATGGGCTGCCACCTCAAAAGCACACCGGGTTCTGGTACTGGTCTTTTCAAAAATCAGAACCACATTCTTCCCTTTTAAAGAATCCACCAAAACGCCCTGCTTTTTCTTCTCTTTAAGTTCCGCCGCCAAGTCCAGCAGATACACAATCTCCTCCGCGCTGAAATCCAGCAGTTTCAAAAAATCCCGTCCCTTTAAATCCATCTTTTCCTTTCCGCATATCCGGTCCCGCCTGAGTATATCTCCAGGCGGCCCGCCCGAACTGCTCCCCTTCTATATTCTTACCATAACTATACTTCATTTCCCTCCATTTTTCAAGGGGGACAAACCGACGTCTTTCTGCCCCTTCCGCTTCAAAAAAAGAGCAGGCCGTCCCGGCCTGCTCCCACCCTAAAAAGGGACTACTGTTTTGTTCATTGCTGTGAAGGCTGCTGGCTTGCTGTCTTGAACGCCGTCGCCATGCTGGCGATACCCTGCAATTCCGCAGGAAGCAGGATTGTGGTAGCCTTGCCGTCCGCCACTCTCTCAAATGCCTCCAGGCTCTTGATCTTCAGTACGGCCTCGTCCGCGCCTGCTTCTTTCAGCAGACGGATACCTTCCGCGTTGGCCTGCTGCACCTTCAGAATCGCTTCCGCCTCACCTTCCGCCTCACGAATCATCTTCTCCTTTTGAGCCTCCGCACGCAGGATTGCGGACTGCTTATCCGCTTCCGCACGCAGAATCGCGGATTCCTTGGCACCCTCAGCCTCCAGAATATTGGCTTTCTTCTCACCCTCTGCCCTGGTGACGGCCTCACGTCTCTCACGCTCCGCCTTCATCTGCTTTTCCATGGCGTTCTGAATCTCGGCAGGAGGAATGATGTTCTTAAGTTCCACACGGTTTACCTTGATGCCCCAGGGATCGGTGGCGATATCCAGCGCGGCACGCATCTTGGTGTTAATGGTCTCACGGCTGGTCAGCGTCTGGTCCAGTTCCAGATCGCCGATAATGTTACGCAGGGTGGTAGCCGTCAGGTTCTCTATTGCCATCATGGGATTCTCCACGCCATAGGTGAACAGCTTGGGATCCGTGATCTGATAAAACACCACCGTGTCGATCCGCATGGTCACGTTGTCCTTGGTAATCACGGGCTGAGGCGGGAAATCCGCCACCTGCTCCTTCAGGTTCACCCTTCTGGCCACCCGGTCCAGGAAAGGCATTTTCACATGGAAGCCCACGGACCAGGTTCCCTGATACGCGCCCATACGCTCCATTACAAAAGCCTGTGCCTGGGGCACAATCTTGATGCAGGATACAAAGATACATAAGATCAGTACTACAAGTGCGATTAATACTAATGGTAACATTTTTTCCTCCTTCTGCCTATTTGGCCTCTGCTGCCTGTGTGGTATTTTGCAGCGGCTGTTCCCGGACAATCAGCTTGACGCCGTTGATGGCCACCACCGTTACCACAGCCCCCACTGCGATTGTCACTTGCTCCTCCGCGCTTCTGGCGCTCCATTCCTGGCCGCCCACCGTCACCTGGCCTATGCCCTGCAGATTGTCAATCTCGCTGATCACGATGGCCTGACGTCCCACCATGCTCTCCACATTGGTCTTGACACGATCCTTGTTGAAATACTTCACGGCGATGGGCCTGGTAAAGAAAAGCAGCACCAGGGATACAATGATGAAGATTGTGGCCTGCAGCCAGATCGGAGCCCCGATCACCGCCGCAAAAATGGCAATCAGCGCGCCGCCCGCGAACCAGATGGTGGTGAGACCCATGGTGGCCACTTCTATGCCGATGCAGATAATCAGCAAAACCAGCCAAAAAATAACCTCTTGCATACGCATCCTCCTTTATTGCTCTTCCCTTCCCCTTATAAGAAATGTTTTAAGGTTATTAATAATATACTACACTGCGGGCTGCTTCGCAATCCCTTTATGTGGAAAAATGCACTGCCGCCGTCGTGAAAAAAAGCACGATAGACGAATCCATCGTGCTTTTTGCGCAGCTTATTTTTAATAAAATACATGGTTGCCGATTACCAGACCCTGACGACCGTTATTGCGGCGGAAGTGGGTCAGATCGCCCACATTGGATACGCCGGACAAGGCTTCCTGCGCCGCCTGTATGCAGCTCTCTTTGATCTTGCCGGACTCATATACCCGGTTGACCTTGCCGCTCTGCGCGGGCGTGAACTGGCCGGACGCATAGATGACGCCGTGAATGGTGTTGGGGTAAGCGGCGCTCCTGACACGGTTCATAACCACCGCGCCCACGGCCAACTGACCTTCGTAACTCTCGCCTCCCGCCTCACATTGGATCAGCGCCGCCAACAGCAGCGTGGTATCCGCATCGGTGGTAAATTCGCCGTAATTCTGGTGGCGCTTTGCCTCCTTTTCGGCCTCTTCCCGCTCCTTGATGGCCTCCATGGTCTCACCGAAGTCTATTTTAAAATCAATGGTGATATATTCGGAGGACACAAATCCGTCCTCCCCTTCGTAGTTGATGCAAACCCAGCCGTCCTCATCGGTGTTCATCACTTCTACGATCTCGTCCTTGGCCAGGGCCCCGTATATATCCGCATTTTTGTCGGGCTCTGTGCGGACTTTCAGCATCTCCGCATCGATGGTGGCTGTGGTAATCCCCACGCTGGCGGCCAGTTCTATGGCCTCCTCGTCAAACAGCAGATACTCGTCCTTGGCCCATCCCACCAGGTCGCCGGACTGGAGTTTTGTCCAGCCGTCCACCCGCTCCAGGATGGTGCCGCCGCAATCCTTGTATATCATTCCTACCTTTTCCGCATCTTCGCTGGCTTCCGCCCTGACATTCAGGGCATTCTTCACATTGGCCATGACCAATGTGCACTCTTCCTCTTCCTGCGCCGCTTTCAGGTCGAGGCTTCTCTGGGTGGTATTGATCAACTCCTCCGCACTCCCGGTATTAGAGTCCAGCAGAGCCGCCATACCGCCGCTCAATGAATTCAGGTAATCTGAATTGCCGCCAGCTTCTACGGTCATGCCTGCATTGCCTGCCAGCGCGCCCATAAGCAGCACCCCGGCCAGGAAGGCAGACAGCCTTTTGCCTTTTGCCATTTCCTTTACCTCCAACCAATTTTGTAATAATTTTATCCCTTTCTTATCTAAATTATTACAAGATTGTTAATTTTGTTACAAGGCAAATGATAACAGAAGCCGGGCGTTTTGTCAACCCCCCCTCCCGGGGCCACATATTTTACAGCTTCCGTGACTTCTCCACGCAGGCTTCCATGGCCTCCATCACCGCCGCCCGCAGGCCCTTTTCCTCCAGTACTTTTACGGCCTGGATGGTGGTGCCTCCCGGAGAGCAGACCATATCCTTCAATTCTCCCGGATGCTTACCGGTTTCCAACAGCATTTTCGCGCTGCCCAGTACGGCCTGGGCGGCAAAGGTATATGCCTGTCTGCGGGGCATACCTGCCGCCACCGCTCCGTCCGCCATGGCCTCCAGAAACAGGAACACATAGGCCGGGGAACTGCCGCTGACCCCCACCACCGCATCCATCAGCCGCTCCGGCACGGCTTCCGCCACGCCGAAGCTGCGCAGCAGCTCCAGAACTTCTTCCAGTTCCTCTTCGTCCACCAGATCGCCGGCACACACACCGGTGCAGCCCTCCAGCACCAGAGCCGGCGTGTTGGGCATACAACGCAGGATTTTCCTGGCCCCGCCAAACAGGCCGGTGATCTCTTTCAGCGTCTTTCCCGCCGCAATGCTGACGATCAGGGTCCGGGAACGCACATGCTCCCGTATCTCCCCGATCACCTCCGGGAAAAACTGGGGCTTCACCGCCAAAAACAGGATGTCAGCCTGCTCCGCCACTTCCGCATTGGAAGAGTAGGTGGTGATGCCGTATTGTTCCGCCACCCTCCTGCAGGTGGCCGCTGTGCGGGCGGAACCGATGATGTCCTCCGGCCGCGCCGCCCCTTTTTGCAGCATACCGCCGATCATGGCCGAAGCCATATTGCCCAGTCCGATAAAACCGATCTTTTTACCTGTCTGCATACTCTGCCTCCTATTTTAGTTCCGCATCTCCCCTCTCAGCGCACATTCCTGGTGATCCCGCCGTCCCCGCATTTCGCTGCCTGTGGGCCTCATAGACCAGCAGGGAAGCGGCTATGGCCGCGTTCAGGGATTCCACCCGCCCTTCCATGGGTATCTTCAGATAGGAATCCGCCTGCTCCGCCGTCTCTCTGCGCAGCCCGTTCCCCTCATTGCCGATGAGGAAGGCGGTCCCTCCTGTGAAAGAGAAACTGCTGTAATAGGTCTGCCCCTGCAAATGGGCCGCATAGACCCGGATTCCTCTCTCCCGCAGCATCTCCACCGTTTCTCCCAAATCCTCCACATAGAGGAAGGGAACCCGGTATACGGAGCCCATGGTGGCCCTGATGGTCTTGGGGTTAAAAATATCCACTGTTTTTTTTGACATCATAACACCCGTTATTCCTGCTCCTTCCCCCGTGCGGAGAATGGTCCCCAGATTGCCCGGATCCTGTAAGTCCTCCAACAGTACCAGCAGAGGCCGTTTCACCTGAAGCATCTGCTCCAATTCATAGGCAGGCCTTTGCAGGACGGTGAGAATTCCCTGGGGGGTCTGGGTATCGGACATGCGCGCAAAGACCTCCTGGGTCACCAGTTCAAACCCTGTTTTTTCCAGCTTTTCTTCTATATTAATATCATTCTGATCAGATTCCTGCCTTCGGTTTTTCAACTGCTCCAGCAGGCACTCCGTCAGATATACCTCTCTCACCAGGTCCGCCGGAGCCTCCTGATACATTTTCAGTCCTTCCGCCAGGAATACGCCGTCCTGTCTGCGGGCCCTGGCTTTTTCCTGCCACTGGGTGATCTGCTTTACCCTCTGGTTAGATGTGCTTGTAATCATTGCCTGGTCTCCTTCCCGCGATAAAAGGCCGGTAGAAAAAAGCTGCCATACACGGCCTTTTCGGCGGTATGGCAGCTCTCTGCCGTCCCTGTAAATGTCAGATGGACAGAATTTTCGACACCTCAAACTGATAAGGGTCAATGCTCTTTTGCATGTTCAGGGCTTCCTCAATGTCGAAGTCCACGAATTCGCCGTGGCGGTAACCCACCACCCGGTTGGTCTTGCCCTGCAGCAGAATATCCACCGCATAGGCTCCCATGATGGAGGCGTAATATCGGTCTTTGCAGGTGGGATTTCCGCCCCGCTGCATGTATCCCAGGATGGTTGCGCGGGTCTCAATGCCGGTGGCCGCCTCAATGCGCCTGGCCATGGAAGTGGAATGCCCGATTCCCTCCGCGTTAATAATCAGATGATGGTTCTTGCCCTTCTTGCGGCTGTCAATGATATTGTTGATAATAGCCTGCTCATTGAAATCATACTTTTCCGGAAGCAGAATGTCCTCCGCGCCGTTGGCAATGCCGCACCACAGGGCGATATATCCCGCATTACGGCCCATGACCTCAATAATGCTGCAGCGCTCATGGGAAGAGGAAGTGTCCTTCACCTTGTCAATGGCCTGCATGGCGGTATTGATCGCCGTGTCAAAACCGATGGTATAGTCCGTGCAGGAGATGTCCAGGTCAATGGTTCCGGGCAGACCCACGGTGTTGATGCCCAGCCTGGCCAGCTTCTGGGCCCCTCTGTAGGAGCCGTCCCCGCCAATCACCACGATACCGTCGATGCCGTGCTTTCTGCAGATCTCAGCGCCCTTCTGCTGGCCCTCGCCGGTCTTGAATTCCATGCAGCGGGCCGTTCCCAGTATGGTACCGCCCCTCTGGATGATGTCTGAAACGTCCTTGGGACGCATATCTATGATCTCTTCGTTCAACAGGCCGTTATAGCCCTTCTTGATTCCTTTAACATTAAGGCCCCTCGCAATCGCCGTACGCACCACTGCGCGAATGGCCGCGTTCATTCCAGGTGCGTCTCCGCCGCTGGTCAACACGCCAATAGTCTTTAACTCCTTCTCCATGATGCTCTCCTCCTTACCAAGTTCCGCTCCTGTCCGGACGTTGACCGCATATCCCGTCGGCTCCCCTCCGTTCAATCATCTTATTCTAATGCATTTCTTTTGGGTTTTCAATAGGTTTTGTTACAATTTTGACATTTTCTTCCCCGAAAACAGCCCCCAGGCGCTGCACCAGCGCCTCATCCCCACACACATTCCGATTGTCCGGAAGTACTTTTACAGCCTTGGAATTTTTAATAAAGACCACCAGATGATCCTGTCCGTCGGAGTCGGCAGTGACCTCCAGAAGCCGCCGCTCCGACTGCATGTACGCTTCCAGCGTAGGAAACTGTACCCATACCCCGGGAGGCACGCTGCGGATCCTGGGCCGGGCCGTCTCCTCCCGAGTCCCGGAAGCATGGGTCGGCGTCTCCCCGCCGTTCCCGGTAATCTGCCTCTGTTCCGGGATTCCACCAGTTCCGTCCGCCGAAGTACGGCCCTGTCCCGGCGTATTCTGCGGTGTTGCGCCCTGCCCTGCCGCCTCCTGTCGTTTCACCCCCTGCTGTGACGCCTCCTGCGGCGATGTACCCTGCGGCACTGCCTCCTGCTGCGACGTACCCTGCGGCGCGGCGCCCTGCCCCGCTCCCCGGTACCCGTTTCCGCCGCTGCGCCAACCGCCGGAACTTCCTCCCGGGAAGGAGCGCCCCCGCCTGGGGAACAGTTCGCCGCCCCGGGCGGCCTCCTCGAAGCCCGCGATCTGCTCGCAGATCAGCTTGGCATCCTTATCCTCCTCCACGGAGACCCTTCCCCGAATAAAAATCTTGGCATCATCGGTAAGCAGGGCGGAATACTGTTCATAATCCCTGGGAAATACCACCACCTCCACGCTGCCCACCAGATCCTCCAGACTGATAAAAGCCATTACCTGGTTATTGCGGGTATACTTGATGGTTTTTTCCGCAATCATGCCGCCGATCACCGCCGGAGCCCTGTCTGTCACCGCCACCTGCCCTGTCTCCTCATCCAGTGCGAAATCACTGCTTCGGAAGGTGGCATATTTTTGCAGCAGTTCCTGGTACTCCTCCAGCGGATGGCCGCTGACATAGATGCCCATCACCTCCTTCTCAAAGGCAAACAGCATCTCCCGGGTATACTCCCCCACATCCGGCATACGGATATCAAACTCCTCCTTATCCTCCTCCGAGGCAATGTCAAAGAGAGTGAGCTGTCCCGCCAGATTGTTCTTTTTGTCTTTTACAATATGATCCAGAATCTGTACATAGACGCTCATGCACTGCTTCCGGGTGCCCCCCAGGCCGTCCATGGCCCCCGCCTTGATAAAGTTCTCGATGGCCCGTTTGTTCACATCCCTGTCCGCGACCCTGGTGATAAAATCTTTCAGATTGGTGTAGGGCCCCCGCAGCCGCCTCTCCTCCACGATGGCTTCGATCACCGGGCGGCCCACCCCTTTTATGGCCGTCAGGGCGTAGCGGATATTTCCCTCGTCCACCGAAAAACCCGCTTCCCCCTGGTTGATGTCCGGAGGCAGTATGTTGATTCCCATGCTCCGGCTGGCCAAAATATACTCCGACACCTTCTTGGGATTGTCGATCACCGAAGTGAGAAGCGCCGCCATGAACTCCACGGGATAGTAATATTTCAGCCAGGCCGTCTGCAATGTAACCACCGCGTAGCAGGCCGCATGGGATTTGTTGAACGCATAATTGGCAAAATCCATCATCTCATCAAAGATCCGATTGGCCGTCTTTTCGTCAATCCCCCTGGACAGGCATCCCGGTACGCCTTCTTCGGCGCTGCCGTACACAAAATTAGCCCGCTCCTTCTCCATGACGGAATGTTTCTTTTTACTCATGGCCCGGCGCACCAGATCGCTGCGCCCCATGGTGTAGCCTCCCAGATCCCGCACGATCTGCATGACCTGCTCCTGATAAACCATACAGCCGTAGGTATTTTTCAGAATCGGCTCCAACTGGGGACAGGCATAGCTGGTCTCTCCGCCGTTGTTCTTGCCCTTGATGTACTTGGGAATAAAATCCATGGGGCCGGGACGATACAGGGAAATACCTGCCACTATATCTTCAAAATTCTGAGGGCGCAGTTCCTTCATGAAGCTTTTCATGCCGCCGCTCTCCAACTGGAAGATCCCCTCCGTCCTGCCTGTGCCGATGTAGGACAGCACTTTGGGATCATTGAAGTCGATGTGATCCATGTCCAGTTTGATCCCCCTGGTCTGTTCCACAAAGCGCACCGCGTCCCGGATCACCGTGAGGTTGCGCAGCCCCAGGAAATCCATCTTCAAAAGTCCCAGTTCCTCCAGGGGATCCTTGGTGTACTGAGTGGTGATGGAACCGTCCCCCCCTCTGGACAGGGGTACAAACTCATCCGCCGCCTCCGGGCAGATCACCACTCCGGCAGCATGCATGCCGGTGTTGCGGGGCAGGCCCTCCAGACGACGGCACATGTCTATAAGTTTGTGTACCTGTTCCTCTTCCCGGTACAGCTTGTTCAGCTCCGGGTTCTTCTCCAGGGCCTGGTCCAGAGTAATATTCAGATCCCCCGGCACCAGCTTGGCAATGCTGTCCACATAGGCATAGGGAAGGTCCATGACCCGGCCCACGTCCCGGATCACCCCCTTGGCCCCCAGGGTACCGAAGGTGACGATCTGCACCACTTTTTCCGAGCCGTACTTCCGGCTCACATAGTCGATCACGTCCTGCCGCCCGTTGGGGCAGAAATCAATATCGATATCCGGCATGGACACCCGTTCCGGGTTCAGAAAGCGCTCGAACAGCAGACTGTAGCGGATGGGGTCGATGTCCGTGATTTTCAGGCAGTAGGACACGATACTCCCCGCCGCGCTGCCCCGCCCGGGCCCCACCGGGATGCCGTTCTTTTTCGCGTAATGTATAAAATCCCACACAATGAGAAAATAATCCACAAAACCCATACTGTGGATCACATCCAGTTCATAATCCAGGCGTTCCCGCAAGGTCATACCTGTGTCCCCCGCCGCCTGAGAGCCGTCCCCATAACGCTCCTCCAGGCCGTCGGCACACAGTTTTTGCAGATAACTCCAGGAGTCATACCCTTCCGGCACTTCATAGCGGGGGAGTTTCCGGACGCCAAACTCAATCTCCACATGGCATCTGTCCGCAATCTCCTGGGTGTTCTCCACCGCCTCCCAGGCATAGGGGAAGAGGCCCTTCATCTCCTCCTCGCTCTTGACATAGTACTGGCCACCCTCATAGCGCATCCGATCCTCGTCCGCCAGTTTCTTGCCCGTCTGCAGGCAGAGCAGGATGTCATGGGGCTCCACGTCAGTCTCGTAGGTATAGTGTACATCATTGGTGACCACCAGGGGAATCTGCAGTTCCCTGCTCATATTCATCAGTTCCATGTTCACCCGCTTCTGCTCCGGGATGCCGTGGTCCTGTAATTCCAGATAGTAATTGCCCTTGCCGAAGCAGGCCTGATATTTCAGAGCACTCTTTCTGGCTTCCTCCAAAAAGCCCTTGGAGATATTGCGCTGCACCTCTCCGGCCAGACAGGCGGACAGGGCGATCAGGCCCTCGTGATATGTCTGCAGCACCTCCATATCCACCCGGGGCTTGTAATAATATCCCTCTGTAAAGCCCTTGCTGACAATCTTCATCAGATTGGCATAGCCGGTGTTATTCTCCGCCAGCAGCACCAGGTGGTAATAGCGGTCCTCGCCGCCGGTGAGTTCCTTGTCAAAGCGGGAGTTCGGGGCCACATACACCTCGCAGCCGATGACAGGATTAATCCCCGCCGCCTTGGCCTCCCGGTAGAACTCCAGAACCCCGTACATGACTCCGTGGTCGGTGATGGCGGCGCTGTCCATGCCCAGTTCCTTCACCCGCCTTACATACTCCTTGATCTTGTTGGAACCGTCCAGCAGGGAATACTCCGTGTGGACATGCAGATGCGCGAATGCCATATTGTACGCTCCTTTGCTCAATTCATAAAATCTCCCTTTCATTCTACCATCAAAAAAAGCCCTGTACAAGCACAGAATCTTGTACAGGGCCGCTATTTTTCCTTATGGGATATTTATCTTCACAGATATTTCTTAAGCACTTCCACTTTGTCCAGCTGCTCCCAGGGAAGGTTCAGGTCATTGCGTCCAAAATGCCCGTAAGCCGCAGTCTGACGGTAGATGGGCCTGCGCAGATCCAGCATCTTGATGATTCCGGCCGGACGCAGATCAAAATTCTCCCGGATAATCTCCACCAGCTTCTCCTCGGACAACTTTCCGGTTCCGAAGGTATCCACCATGACAGAGGTGGGATGGGCCACGCCTATGGCATAGGACAACTGAATCTCGCACTTGTCGGCCAAGCCGGCAGCCACCATGTTCTTGGCCACATATCTGGCGGCGTAGGCGGCGCTTCTGTCCACTTTGGTGCAGTCCTTGCCGGAGAACGCACCGCCGCCGTGACGGGCGTAACCGCCGTATGTATCCACGATGATCTTGCGGCCGGTAAGGCCGCTGTCCCCATTGGGCCCGCCGATCACAAAACGCCCGGTGGGATTGATAAAGAACTTGGTATCCCCGTCAATCAGATCCCCAGGGAGTATGGGATCAAACACATACTTGCGGATATCCGCGTGAATCTGCTCCTGGGTCACTTTCTCGTCATGCTGGGTGGACAGCACCACGGCTTCCAGCCGGAAGGGCTTTCCGTTCTCATCATACTCCACGGACACCTGGCTCTTGCCGTCGGGACGCAGATAGGGCAGCGTGCCGTCCTTGCGGACTTTGGTCAGCTGCTGGGCCAGCTTATGGGCCAGAGAGATGGGGTAGGGCATGTATTCTTCCGTCTCATTGGTGGCATAGCCGAACATCATCCCCTGGTCACCTGCACCGATGGCGTCCAGCTGCGCATCGTCCATCAGGTTTTCTTTGGCTTCCAGCGCCTTGTCCACGCCCATGGCGATATCGGTGGACTGTTTGTCCAGGGCCACCATCACCGAGCAGGTGTTGCCGTCAAAGCCCTTCTCCGAAGAGTCATAGCCGATCTCGGTGACGGTTTTGCGAACGATGCCCGCGATGTCGATATTGGCCTTGGTGGTGATCTCTCCCATCACCAGTACGAAGCCCGTGTTGGTGCAGGTCTCGCAGGCCACCCGGCTGTAGGGGTCCTGCTCCATCAGCGCGTCCAGCACCGCGTCGGACACTGCATCGCAGATTTTGTCGGGATGTCCCTCTGTCACCGACTCAGAAGTAAACAAATGTTTTTCCATATAAGCCTCCTTCATTCATTGTGAAAAGAAAAAGTCCGCTCACAAAAAGCGGACTCGAATCTCAGGTTCCAATCCTCTTATTGTTCAAGTAAAACTCGCTCAGGCTGGCACCTTCCGTTGCCGGGGTTGCCGTGGCTTCACAGATCCTATGTATCTCCACCACTCTGAATAAGAGAAAATCTATGCAATTACTATCTATTGACAAGATACACCTTATTAGCGCATTTGTCAACCCACTTTCAACTTAAATTTTTGTAAATCCCTGTCAGAATTAACCAATTCAATCTGCGCCCCCAATGCCTGCAGTTTCAAATGGAAATCCTCATATCCTCTGGCAATATAATGAATCTCGTCCACCGTAGTGAAACCTTCCGCCGCCAGTCCGGCCACCACCAGGGCCGCGCCGGCGCGCAGATCCGGGGCCGAAAGGCTGGCGCCCGTGTATCTTCCCACCCCGTTGATGATGGCGGTGGTACCCTCTACCTTGATATCCGCCCCCATACGGGTCAACTCGTCCACATATTTAAAACGGTTCTCGAAAATGGTATCCGTGACAATGCTGGTGCCTGTGGACAAGCCCAGTGCCACCGTAATCTGAGGCTGCATATCCGTGGGAAAGCCGGGATATGGCAGCGTCTTTACATGCGTGTGTCTGAGAGGCTTGGAACATACCACCCGCATGGCGTCATCGGACTCTTTGATCTCGCATCCGATCTCCAGCAGCTTGGCCGTGATGGACTCCAGATGTTTGGGAATCACGTTCTTCACCGTCACATCCCCTCTGGTGAGCGCCGCCGCAAACATGAAAGTTCCCGCCTCGATCTGGTCCGGGATAATGGTATACTCAGAGCCATGGAGTTTACTCACTCCCTTGATCCGGATCACATCCGTACCCGCCCCCTTGATCCTGGCCCCCATGCTGTTCAAAAAATTGGCCAGATCCACCACATGAGGTTCCTTGGCCGCGTTCTCTATGGTGGTCTGTCCCTCGGCCATGGCCGCCGCCATCATCACATTGATGGTAGCTCCCACGCTGACGCAGTCCATATAGATATGGCTGCCCCCCAGCCGCTCCGCCCTGGTCTTGATCAGACCATGTTCGATCCATACTTCGGCCCCCAGGGCCTTAAATCCTTTGATATGCTGGTCAATGGCCCTGCAGCCGATGTCACAGCCTCCGGGCAGCGCCACCTCCGCCTGCTTGTACTTGCCCAGCATGGCGCCGATCAGATAGTAGGAAGCCCTGATCTTCTTGATATTCTCGTCCTCCACCACCAGGCTGCTGATCTGGGCGGCGTTCAGCGTCACGCTGTGCCGGCCGGTGCGCTTCTCCAGCACACCGATACCCTGCATGGCTTTCAACAGCACATTGGTATCCCTCACATCCGGCAAATTGTCTATATATACGGTCTCATCGGTCATAACCGACGCAGCAAGAATAGGAAGCGCCGCGTTTTTGGCCCCTCCTATCTCTACCTCGCCCACCAATGGATTACCGCCTTTAATTGCGTATTGTTCCATTTTGTCTACCTCATACAGATTTATATAAAAGACTGATTTTCCAAATCACAGGGGAAACCGCCCCACCGCAGGGGCAGAAACCCGGTTTTGCCTTATTAAGGGCATGATGGCACATTCCATGCCATCATGCCGTAAATGCCTGTCCGATAAATATCCAAATTGAATACAGCCATTATACCACAAAATTCCTGTTTGTAAAACAGAACGTTCGTTCCACCTTGTCATTTCAGGTATTTCAGGGGGTTCACCTGCTTGCCCCCGATCAGGATTTCAAAGTGTACATGGGGGCCTGAGGATATACCCGTGTTGCCGCTGAGGGCGATCTTCTGTCCCTGCTTCACATATTCCCCGGCCTTCACCAGGATCTTGGAGAGATGGGCGTACCGGGTCTGCCTGCCGTCCTCATGGTCAATATACACCACATAACCATAGCCGCTGCCCCAGCCGGCCTTGGACACCCGGCCGCCGCAGGAGGCCACTACGGTGGTGCCCACGGGCGTTGCCCAGTCCTGGCCCTTGTGATAGGTGCTGGCCCCCTTGGTGGGCGCTTTCCGCCTGCCGAAACCGGAAGAGGCCCGGCCGCCGGAAATGGGTTTGATATAGGTGGGAGGCACCTTGGTCCCCCGCTCCACAATCTTGGCCACGGCTTCCATGACCACCTCTTCCTTCAGGATCTCCCGCTGGGTCAACGTATCGTTTTCATAACTCTCCCGGGCCACTACTTTACGGAAGCCGGCGGAAGGCTGCTGGATCACATTGGTCTGGGTAGTAAACCAGTCGTCCCTTTCGATATACTGCACCGGCGCGTCATATATTTCCTCATAATAATTGACTTCCTGGCGCTCCATGGTGATCTTGGGCTCCGGTACCGTGATGACCAGTTCCTGGCCTGCCCGGATCATGGTATTGATATCCTCCAGGCTGTCGTTCATGGCCACAATGTCGTCCATGGGGATGTTTACCTTGATGGCGATCTCCGAAAGCGTATCCCCGGACTGCACCTCATAGGTGCCCACGGTTTCCTGCTCCACCGTCAGCTCTTCTATGGCCTTGTCCAGCGGCTGCAGCTGGCTCTGGGGCAGATATGCCTCCACAATCTCCACTTTCTCCGCAAAATCCATGGACAGGATCCCCAGATCATAATCCCCGAAATCCTTCTCCTCCTTCTCCACGTCCTGGGCAAAAAGCTGGGTCAGTTCCGCCTGAATACCCGCCTCCGGGAATAGCTGCTGTTCCTGCTGCGCCAACATCTCCTGCTCCTGGGACTGTTTCTGCCTGTCCACCGCATTGGCTGTCAGCACGTTAAACAGGCGGTTCTCGTCCTGCACGATGTCCACGCCGAATTTGCCTTCGCTGTCATATTTGCTGACCACTGCCTGCAGCAGCTTCTCCATCTCCTCCAGGGAGGCCAGGTTGACCATATACTCGTCCATCTTCAGGGTATAAGAAAGGACGCTGGTCTCCCGGACGCCGGTCCGCAGCGCCTGGAGAATATTATCATAGACCTCCTGGGGATCATCCACATAGCCGTACAGGACCTCTTCGCCCACATAGGTCATCTCCACATCCATCAGCACCAGTCCCTGCGCCGGGGCGGCAATTTCCCGCCTGGCCTCCCAGAGCATATGCTCCGCATCCTCCGGGTCCGCCACGCTGCCCACCCGGGCGCCGTTTATAAAAATGTGGAACAAATTGTCCCCCGTACTCTCCAGCTTTACAATCCCCTGCATAAACAGCAGGCCCATAAACAGTATCAGCAGATTCCATTTTATATATGTATATTTTAAAAATTTTCCATATTTTGTAATTTTCATCTAAAGCCTCTTGTTTTCTCCATCGGTATCCAATAACCTCATATATCATACCAACTTTGATTTTAGTTGTAAAGAACTTCTTGCCGGGTGTATACTAATATTAAGAAATAGCGGCTACGCCCGCAGGCAGGCAAAAAGGAGGTACGGCCATGGGGGAACACATATTTTTTCATATTGATGTCAATTCCGCTTTCCTCAGTTGGACCGCCCTCTCCCTGCTGCAGGAGGGCAGCGGCACGGACCTGCGCCTGATCCCCTCCATCGTGGGCGGCGACATGGCGAAGCGGCACGGCGTAGTGCTGGCCAAGTCCCTGCCCGCCAAAGCCTATGGGATCACCACCGGGGAACCTGTGGTGAATGCCCTGCGCAAATGCCCCGTGCTGGTGACAGTCCCCCCGGATCACGCCATGTACCACCGGCGCAGCCGGGAATTAATGCAGCTTTTATCCGGCATCTGCCCTGATATCGAACAGGTCAGTATTGACGAATGCTATATGGATTATACCCCCATTTCAAAAAAATATTCCTCTCCCCAGGAGGCGGCCCGGCAGATCAAGGATAAGGTGCGGGACACATTGGGTTTCACCGTCAACGTGGGTATCTCCGACCGCAAAGTGCTGGCCAAAATGGCTTCCGATTTCAGGAAACCTGACCTGGTCCACACTCTGTTCGTCCGGGAAATCCCCGAAAAGCTGTGGCCCCTCCCCGTATCCTCCCTGTTTCTCTGCGGTCAGTCCAGCGTGGAAACCCTGCGCAAGCTGGGCATTCTCACCATCGGCGACCTGGCCCATGCCCAGACGGATATCCTGGAGGCCCATTTGAAAAGCCATGGCATCACCCTGTGGCAGTATGCCAATGGGATCGACGACTCGGACCTCACGCCAAAGCCTGTGAAAGTAAGAGGAGTGGGCAATTCCACCACGCTGCCCCAGGACGCGCTGACCCGGGAGGATGCCCTGCCCGTGCTTCTCTCCCTGGCCGAGTCCGTGGCCGGAAGACTCAGGGCCTCCGGGGAATTGGCAGGAATGGTCAGCACGGAGATCAAATACGCTTCCTTCCGGTCCGTATCCCACCAAATGCAGCTGCCCACCCCCACCGCTTCTTCCCAGGCCATCTACCAGGCCGCCTGCAAACTGTTTGAGGAACTCTGGAACGGAGAGCCCATACGTCTGCTGGGGGTGCGCACCTCCAAACTGGCGTCGGAAACAGAGCCGGTGCAGCTGAACCTGTTTGACTATGGCGCACCCGCCATCGGGTCTGCTGGCAAGACGTTCCGGGCCGCACCGGACAGGGACCGACAGCAGCGCCTGGACAAGGCCCTGGACGGGCTTCGCGGCAAATACGGCAAGGACATTATAAAAAGAGGAAGTCTGATGGACTCCCCCTCTACTCCTTCCTCTTCCTGACACTGTATCCGAAAGTGCCCAGTTTTTCCCCTGTGGCCAGATAATCTCCATGGGAATACACCACCGGCCTGGCCTGCTCCAGATGGAACTTTCCCTTCTCATCCATATATTGCCGGTCCGCATGAACCGCCACAATCCGGGCCAGGAACAAATCGTGGGTACCCAGAGGAATCACCTGGGTCACTCTGCACTCCAGATTCACCGGGCTCTCGCCGATAAGGGGCGCCTGCACCTGTTGGGCCGGCAGCTTTGTCAGCTTCATCTCCCGGAACTTGTCCAGTTCCCTTCCGCTTTTCACACCGCAGAAATCCGTGGCGTACACCAGCTCTTCCGTCACCAGATTCACCACAAATTCCCCCGTCTTTTTCAGCAGAGAATAAGAGTGGCGCTCCGGCCGCACGGAGATGGACAGCATGGGAGGATCGCTGCAGACCGTGCCTGCCCAGGCCACTGTGATTATATTGTCATGGCCCTCCCCGTCCGTCACGCTGACCATCACCACCGGCAGCGGATACAACATATTTCCCGGCTTCCACAATTCCTTTTCCATTAGATCCTCCTATTAGAGTTCCGCATTTTCCCTACCGGCACACAACACGGGTGATGCATATGCGAACGCCCTGCGTCCGCATATTCCCCACTTTATAGAAAGCGGCCATGTCCCAAGACATGGCCGTCATAGATTCCCTGTTCAGATGACATGCAAATAAGCCAGGATCTGGAACACCAGAGAGCCCAGCGATGCCAGCAATGCCACGGCGGATATTCCCAGCAGCAATCCCATTTTGCCTGCGCCTGCCTTGCTGATTTTCTCCAGATTCTCCGTATGTTTGGCGGCTTCCTCCACCACCACAGCCTGCACATTGCGGTAAACTTTCACATTTTCCTTGTGCACATAGTCGCTGATTGTCTCGTTCTGACTGTTGGCACTGTCCTTAAGCAGCATCTGGATATTTTCATTGTCCTGCTGCACTTCCCTGATTTTACAGATACCGGCCTCCACCAGTTCATTGATGCCGTCTGTATTGATTTGCGCACGTTCCAGCTTGTCAAGTCCCGCGTTTACCACCTGGTCAATCCGCTCCGCAGACGCGGCAGAAGCCACATCTGCATGCTCCAGTTTGTCCGCCAGTTCCGCAGAAACCTGCTGCAGATGCTCCATGCGGCCGCTCACCTGAAGCGCGTTTTCTATGGCTCCTTCCAGACGCTCAATCACGGCGGCGGAAGCCACACTGGCATGTTCCAGCCGATCCACCATCTCCCCGGAGATTTCACCGGCGTGTTCCAACCTGCTCACAGCGGCCGTGACAGCCGAACTGATATTCTGCAGTTCGTCCAGATAGGCCTCATATTGCTTCACCTGTCCCTGAACCTTATGCAATTCCTCTGCGTCCGCCGCAGTATTCGCCTTTATCATTTCCTGCGCTGTCAGACGCTGTGCCAGTTTGTCGATAAACGTATCCATTTATTTTCCTCCAAGCATCTAAACGTACAAAGCTTTCATTTTATTTTATCATTGTTTCTACAACATTACAACTAAAAAAAACAGCGTCCCTTGAAAATTCTTTGAGACCCCGGTATTTATGCAAAATGTATAATTTTGGTAAAATCAGGCTGTCTGCTTTGTAAGATTCACCAAAGATTTACATGGTGTTCACAGATTATTCATATTTGATTGCTATACTAAGCATACATTAATTAACTAACCAACGCACAGCACAATTGCTAATTTTTTCATAATAGCCCAGACGCCGCAAGGTGTCTGGGCACTCCTCATTTCAGGGAAGCTGCGGGGCAATGACTCATACCGCCTGAATATTCTTGGCATGGCTGATGGCCAGGATCTCCTCGTTCAGGGACAGCATCCTGCTGTCAAGATCCGATACCATCTTGGCGCATTCCACCAATTCACTCTTGATATGTTCCGGGGCATCTCCTTCAAATTTATAATGTATCTTATGCTCCAGGCTGGCCCAAAAATCCATGGCCACCGTACGGATCTGTATCTCCACCTTGGTATCCACTATGCGGTCCGAAAGATACACCGGCACCGTCACAATCATGTGATAACTTTTGTAGCCGCTGGCTTTGGGATAGGTAATATAATTCTTCTCGCATATAATCTGGATGTCCTTCTGCTGCCGGATCATCTTGGCAATCTGATAGATATCGGAAGTGAAGGAACAGATAATCCGAATGCCGGCAATATCGTTTATATACTTCACCATATTGTCAATGGTGGATTCATGACCATGCCGTTTCAGTTTCTTGACAATGCTCTCAGGTGTCTTGATCCTCGCTTTGATATGTTCAATGGGATTATACTGATGCACATGCTGAAATTCGTCATTCAGAATCTCTATCTTGGTTTCCACCTGTTTCAGCGCCGCATTATATACCAGATTGACCTCCTTCCAACTGTCAATTCCATCATCATTATCAACTCGTAATTCCATATGTACTCCTTCTAGCTCCAAAGAACTGTTTTTACTGAGTTCAGTATAACACAAAGTATTCCAAAAATGTATGTTTTTCACAAAATATTAATCCTTTTTTAATAATTGTTGGTGGTTTTTACATGGTTGAAGCCCACTATTTATGTTTATGCGCCAAAAGCAATTTATATTCGGGGAAATAAAAGAATTTGTGCTTTCCCATCTGCTATGATAAAATGGGTTGTGCCGTTGAACTATGGGATTTGAAAAAACATATTGACACGAGGAGTAGAAGAAAATGTTTCGTTTATGGGCAAGAGAATTTGCGGACAACAAAATGCTTCGGGATACCGTGATTGCCGATGACAGCCAGGATACGCGGACTCACAAGATCTTCCGGGCTCTGGATCAGGTCTGTTACGAGTTTGACCTGGGAAAGCCCATCTGGCTGGACGCAACGGTGACAGAATTCAAACGCCACAAAAAAGCCAGGTTCCGCCAGGACAATTTTATAGAGGAGATTCCCTTTGACTATCTGGAAATTCAGGTAATTGAGGAAGATTAAAAAAGTGAGCCCTTATAAAGTTAATTGAAATGTAATGACTTTTACGGTTCAAAAAAGTATTGACATTCTTATCTGCAAGGTGTAGTATTCAAATATATTGAATGTAGTTTCAAAAACTACATATAATGGTTCCAAGAGAATCTTTTGGATATTTGATTGCAGAAAGCGTCCGCCAGTCATACCCTGGCCGGACGGCTGTAGAACTCGGAGGTGTCAATATGCAGATTACAATAAGAGAACCGGGCAGCGCCCTGACCCATTTTATCGGCATGATGATGGCCGTGTTTGCCGCCATGCCACTGCTGGTTAAAGCCGCCACATCCGGCGGCAATGTTACGCTGACTGCCATGACCGTATTTATGGCCAGCATGATTCTGCTCTACGGCGCCAGCGCCACTTACCACAGCGTGAACCTCACCGGTTCCCGGCTGAAGTTTTTCAAAAAAATTGACCATATGATGATTTTTGTACTGATCGCCGGCTCCTACACCCCTGTATGTCTGATCGTACTGGGCGGCGCGTCCGGCTACGCCTTGCTGGCGCTGGTGTGGGGGATCGCCATTGCGGGTATGGTGATCAAGGCCCTCTGGGTCACCTGCCCCAAATGGTTTTCCTCGCTGATCTATATCGCCATGGGCTGGGTTTGCGTCCTGGTGTTTGGCCAACTCCTGGATACCCTTCCCACCGCCGCGTTTTTATGGCTGCTGGCAGGGGGCATTATCTATACCATAGGCGGCGTGATTTACGCGTTGAAACTTCCCCTCTTCAACGCACACCACAAATACTTTGGTTCCCATGAAATTTTTCACCTGTTTGTCATGGGAGGCAGTATCTGCCATTTTATCTTCATGTATGCCTATGTGGCCTGATCATGCGCATGTGATTTCATGATTCGCCCATGGCAAATATTGATTTATTCACCTTTGCAGAAAAGCCTTGCCGGGCATATCGGTTTTCAGTCCGATATGCCCGGCATTCACGTCAATCACATTCTTTCACGTCAGCAGCGATTATTCATCATACCCATTGGGGTTCTGGCTCTGCCATCTCCAGGAATCGGCGCACATCTCCAGCATGTCATACTGCGCTTCCCAGCCCAGTTCTTCTCTGGCCTTGGCAGCATCCGAATAGCAGGAGGCCACATCCCCCGCCCGGCGGTCTTTGACCGCATAGGGAATCTTGACGCCGCTGGCCGCCTCAAAGTTTTTCACCACGTCCAGCACACTGTAGCCCTTGCCGGTTCCCAGATTGTAAATCTTCAGCCCCGCCTTCTCCCGAATCTTCTTAAGCGCCTTCACATGGCCCAGGGCCAGATCCACCACATGGATATAGTCTCTGACACCGGTTCCGTCCGGGGTGTCGTAATCGTCGCCGTAGACGCTCAGTTGGGCCAGCTTGCCCACGGCCACCTGGGTAATATAGGGCATCAGATTGTTGGGAATGCCGTTGGGATTCTCCCCGATGGTACCGCTCTTATGGGCCCCGATGGGGTTGAAATACCGCAGCAGGATCACATTCCACTGGGGATCCGCTTTCTGGATGTCGGACAAAATCTGCTCCAGCATGGACTTGGTCCAGCCATAGGGATTGGTGCACTGTCCCTTGGGACATTCCTCGGTGATAGGCACGAAGGCCGGATCACCGTATACCGTGGCGCTGGAAGAAAAGATCAGGTTCTTCACTCCGTTTTGACGCATCACATCCACCAGGGTTAATGTACCGGCGATGTTGTTCTCATAGTACTCCCAGGGCTTCTGGACAGACTCACCCACCGCCTTGAGCCCGGCGAAATGGATCACCGCATCCGGCTTCTCTGCGGCAAAGATATTCTCCAGGGCCGCCCTGTCCAGAATATCCGCCTTGTAGAAGGGCACCGCCTTCCCTGTCAGCTTTTCCACCCTCTGCAGGACTTTCTCGCTGGAATTGCTCAGATTGTCCACTACCACTGCCTCATAGCCCGCATTCTGCAGTTCCACCACGGTATGGCTGCCGATATAGCCCGCGCCGCCTGTCACCAATATTTTCATAGATTCTTCTCCGATCCGCCGCGCCTGTGCGGCATGTTGCCATTATTCGTTCCGCATCCTTACGGTCCGCGTCTACAGTTCCACACCGTTCTCCTGAAGCAGCGCCCGGGCGGTCTCCACGGAATCAATCCCCGTCTTGTTCTTGATGGGCGCAAACTCCCGGTTTCTCTCCACCTCGTAAGGCAGACAGCTGTCCATCTGATGAATCATATCCAGCACCAGATTCTCAAACTTATAACCGTTGGGTTCCTGGGGTTTTACCGGTTCTCCCTTCTCGTCCAGACAGGGAATCTTCTTCTCCACCACATGCAGGGGCAGGCTGCCATCCAGAAGCTGCTCCAGCGCGGATACCCGGAACAGATAGTTCAGGATCACGCCGAAATTGTAGGCCGGTTCCCCTTTCTCATCCCTGGCGTCCATCAGTTCCTGTGTCAGATCATAGTACTCCACAATGGAAGGCCGTCCGTCCTCCAGGCACATCACGCCCACCTTCTCATCCGGAGCATTCTTGCGCACCACTTTGGCTCCCACATCGCAGTTCCTCTGAATGGTGGCGCCTATGAAACAGGGATCCGCAATCCGCTGCAGCACATTGTCCACCGCGAACACATTGATCCACTCAATGCCTTCCGCCTTAACCATATCCAGCAGGCCCGCGTTCTTCATGGAGACAAACCAGCCGCCGTTGCCGTTGGGGGAGGTGGCCAGTCTGCCCTTCTCCTCCAGATAAATCTTGCCCTCATAGTCCGTGGCCGCCGCCATCTCCTGTCTGAAGAAATGCACGAATTCCGGGTTGTAGCCAAAAAAAGCCTTCTCCTGCATGAACTTAATCGTGGTATCGTTGTTCTTCTCGCTGGTCATGACAAAGAGATGGATCCAGCAGCCGCTCTGCCGCACCACATCCATCAAATTGTTGACCAGGCACTCAAATATGTACAGCTCTCTGGTGACGCCCACATTGTACATACACTTGGGATTGTCGGAACCCAGGCGGGTGCCCATCCCCCCTGCCAGCAGCACCGCACCTACCTTACCGTCCCGGATGGCCTCAAGGCCCGCGGCTGTAAAGCCCTTTCTGTTGGCGACGATCTCCTCCAGTTCCATGGCTGCAAGAGGGGTAATCTTCCCCTTTTGAACCAGTTCCTCCTTGTGCATGCAGGAGGCCAGTATGCTCATGTCCGTCTCTGCAATCTGCTGAAGCAGCGCTTCACGGCCTGCCTCATCCAGTTCCTCATAATACTTCAGTACATGCTCCTGACCGAACCGGGCCAGTTTCTGTTTTGCCTCTGCCAATGTCATAGCGGTCTCCTTTTTTCTAAGAATATGGTTTACTGTTTCTCTCTTCCTTAATTATACCACTTTTTCCTGCTGCCGCAACCATTTAAGGGCAAATATCCCCTTCTTTTCTCACAGGGACAGGCCCGCGAAAAAATCATTATGTCCCAGCTGTTCCTGCTGGTAGCGCAGAAATCCCGCCCGCAGCCGGGGCTGGTCTTCCCCCATCTGTCGGATCATGGACTCTATGTTTTCCCTGCCGGCACAGCCCAGCCCCAAAAACAGCTGCACATACTCGGGACGTTCCTCTCCTTCCGCCAGTACCACCTGCCAGGTCTCCTCGCTCTCACAGCCCATGGTGTGAGAGATCAGATATTGTTCCAGATATTGCCGCATATCCGGCGAAAGCCCCTCCCCGCACAAGAGACGCAGCATGGCCAGCCGCACCTTCTTCTGCCTCTTGGCCCGCAAAAAGGCGTCCAGGTCCGTGCTTCCGTAATCCTCCTCGCCGCACAGCACCTGCCGGGAATAGCCCTCCTGATCCCCGGCCCGCATCACCGCTTCCAGCCGCAGGTCCCATTTCCGCAGCCACTCCGGGCTGCCCACGGCTTTAGGCTCCAGCAGATAGTAGGCTTCCATCTGTATCACGGCCGCCGCCAGCAGCCGGCCCACCTCCGGCGTCCACGCCCGCCGCTCCCCTCCCTCCGCGTCCGGGCAGACCCCCTCCACGCAGTCCAGATGTCCGCAGTCCAGAAACAAAGCCTTTCCCAATCGGTCGCATCCCGCCGGAAGAAGAACCCTTTCCAGGTTGTTGCAATAGGCAAAAGCCCAGTCTCCGATGCTGTGCAGCCCTGGGGGCAGACTGATCTCCCGCAGATTTTTTCCGCTGAGAAATGCCTTTCTTCCCACGGCAGTCACGGGACTGTCCCCGATGCGCTCCGGCACCCGGGCCAGCCATCCCCGCCCCTGCCAGCCGGTGATACACGCACCCTCCGGCTCCACAATGTATCGCAGACTGCCGTCCCCTGTGTTATACTCGTACTCTTTCATATCTGCCTCTCCATATATGACATGGCCGCGCCCGTGTTGCCGCCTGCTCCCCCAGGTCTCCTCCGGCCGCCGCTCAGTCGATAAACAATTCCCCAATCTGGGCTTGTATCTGGCTCTGCCGCTCCGAAAGCATCAGATCCTGACTGTGGCGCTGGTAATCCGGGCTGCCGAAGGCGGCGATAAATCCTGCCCCCGCGCTGCTCACGGTCAGTTCCGTCACCAAGATCAGCATCTCATTGCCCTCCGCAAAAGCCTCCTGGGCAAAGACAAACAGATGGTGCAGCTCCCCTTGCACCCGCTCCGTCTCCCGCTTCATGGCGGCAACCGCCGCCTCATACTGTCCCTTCACTGCCCCGAAGGCGGTTTCCCAGGTCTCCTCTGCCGCTGCTGCCTTTCGGGCCTGCTCCAGGAACTGCAGCACCTTTTTGTGTCTGCGGCGGTCCTCCCTGGACAGAGTGCCCGCCCGGTCCGCGGCAAACATCTGGCCCCGCCGGTTCTCCTCCAGCCGCTCCATGCAGGCCGCCACCCGGCCGGGCCCGGCATCCGCACCAGCCGTATTTTTTACCGCCAGCAGCAGGGCACGGGTATCCGTCAGGAACGCGGCCTGCTCCATCACCTCCTGCATGTCCGCCAGCATCCGGTCCAGCAGCATCCCTACCAGGGACAGCCGTTCGTCGAAAGCCGCCTCCCTGGCCCGGGCGATGGCCTGCACAGGCGGCCTGCCCTCCAGGATTTCCTGGATCCGATAATCCTTTTTGTATTTCCTGTATAAATCATAATAGGCCGTAAATTCCCGGACGATCCGATCGTTACGGATATACTGTCCCACCAGGGTCTCGTCCACATTAAGACTCTCCTCCTCATAGTGGTACAGAATCTGGGACAAGTCTTCCCAGCCCCGGGCGGTCACATAGCTGCGCCCTTTGGCTGTGGTCTCCATATGGTAAAAATACTCTTTTTTCAGATCCAGGAAATTCAGAACCGCGCTGTGCAAATGACGTTCCAGCGCATATTCCTTCCAAGTGCGGTAGTCCGCCTCCACCTCCATGATCTTCAGCCGGTCCATGGTCACCACGTCAAACTCCCGGACGGATTTGTTGTACTCCGGCGGATTGCCCGCGGTGACAATCACCCAACCCTCCGGCACCCGGTGACGCCCGAACACTTTATACTGCAAAAACTGCAGCATGGCCGGGGCCAGGGTCTCCGACACACAATTGATCTCGTCCAGAAACAGAATCCCTTCCCGGACGCCGCTCTCCTCCATGGTCTCATATATCGCCGCGATAATTTCGCTCATGGTATACTCGGAGATATCATAGGACTGACCGCCGTAAGTCTTGTGGGCGATAAAAGGAAGGCCCAGCGCCGACTGACGGGTGTGGTGGGTCATGGAATAGGACACCAGCGCAATCCCCATCTCCTGGGCCACCTGTTCCATGATGGCGGTCTTGCCGATGCCCGGGGCTCCCAGCAGGAAGATGGGCCGCTGGCGCACCACGGGAATGCAATACTCCCCGAACTCGTCCTTTTTTAAATAGATATTCACGGAGTTCTTGATATACTCCTTCGCCTGTCTGATATTCATATCCATTCCTTTCCCGGCAGCCCGCCGCCTTACAGTTCACTCTCAATCACAACTTTCATACTCCAGGGGGGGACCGGCTGACGCGCTTCGTCCTCCTCCAGGAACGCAAAGATCACATCATAGCCGGGCATCCTCTGAGGATAAATGCCGTAGCCGTCAGTGAAATAGATCAATCCTTTCAGATTCTCAAATTCTCCCTGTTCCAACAGCCTGTCCACATAGTCGAACACCGGCCGGAAGTCCGTGGCCCCAAAGCCCTGCAGCTTGCCGTGGGCCAAAAACGCCTGAAAATCCTCATCACAGGTGATCCTGGTGTCACTCTGTACTTCATTGTCACACTGTATGATATGCACATTGATTCTGGTAAAAAAATTCTCGGCCCCTTTCAGCAGGGAGTAGGTCTTGTTCAAAAACTCCTTCACCACCGGCCCCCGGCAGGATGCGGAAGTGTCCAGAGCAATGACGAATTCCTTTACCTTTCTGGCGTCCTTGTACTCCAGGGGTTCGATCAGGGGCATGTTGCCATACCGCTCCAGCCCATAGGTATAATAAACATAGTCAAATTCCTCATCATTGACCGTCAAGTCCTCTCCCATCACCGTGAAGCGCCTGAGTATGGCGCTGTAATCGTACCGGTCCCGGGTGGCCTCCGCCAGATTTTTCTCCAGCCCCTGGGTGTGGGCCCGGCCCCTGGTAAAGGACTTCAGATCCGCTTTTACCCGCTCGCTGATCTTCCGCCACTGTTCCGGAGTCATCTGTACTTCCCCCCGGGGCGTCCACCGCTCATGACTGTCCCGGTAGAACAGCCGCAGCAGGTCCTGCCGCTCCCCGGGCCCCATGGGGTTGTGTCTCATATATTTATAAATCCGTTCCGCCGTCAGGGCCCCTGCGTCCTCCTGCCAGACCCGCAGTTTTCCCCGGGCCTCCGCATCCGTGTCCAGGGCCGCAATGGGCAGCCCCATCTCCAGGATCACGCCCTCCACTGCCAGATCCGCCGCCAGGTCCCACAGCTCCCGCTCCACCTTGTCATAGGCAAAGCTGTGGAAAAAAATGCAGTGCAGCAGCAGATGCAGCATGCTTCGGGTCACCAGCCGGGGGTCCCTGTGATATAATCGCAGCACATATGCCGGGTCATACCACACAGTGCTGCCATCGGTGGCGATGCAGCCTGCCGCCTCCCCGGCCTGCCACGAAAGTTCCATCATAGCCACATCCAGAAACCGCAGGGACACCAGTATATTGTCTCTGGACAGAGCAAGCACCTGCTCTGCCAGTTCCCGGACTTTCCGCCGCTTCTCCTTTGGCATTTCCTTCTGTCTCTCTTCCACGCCCGCCGCCTTTCTCCGTCTCCCGGATCCCCATTACCCTACTTAGTGTACTGGAAAAAACAGAAAATATCAAGCCATCCTCACAAAAGTAGTAACAAAGAGACTTGCGTATTTGAGTCAAACAGATATAATTAAAAATATGTAAGCAAATTGCATACGAGGAGGAAAATTTATGAGCGTCATTAAGGTTGAAAGCCTGGTCCGTGATTATGGAGGCGGAAAGGGTGTATTTGACATATCCTTTCATGTGAAGCAGGGGGAAGCCTTTGGATTTCTGGGGCCCAATGGGGCCGGCAAAACAACCACCATACGCCATTTAATGGGATTTCTGAAGCCCAAGTCAGGAAGTTGTACCATGGGCGGTCTGGATTGTTGGAGAGACAGAGACAAAGTGCAGGCAAGGCTGGGCTATATTCCCGGAGAAATCAGTTTTTTTGAAGATATATCCGGCGCGGAGTTTCTGAAATTCATCGCAGAATACCGCAGAATCGGCACCCAGAACCGTAAGGGGGAACTGCTGGAACGTTTTGAATTAAACCCCAAAACCAAAATAAAAAAGATGAGCAAGGGGATGAAGCAAAAACTGGGAATCGTTGCCGCTTTTATGCATGACCCGGATATTCTGATTCTTGATGAACCCACCAGCGGACTTGACCCGCTGATGCAAAGCAGATTCATTGATTTAATAGCGGATGAAAAAAAGCATGGCAAGACGATTCTGATGTCAAGCCATATGTTTGAGGAAGTCGAAAGAACCTGCGACCGCATTGGAATCATACGGCAAGGCAGAATGGTGGCTGTTGACGATGCCGCTGCGCTGCGTGAACGTCATACCCGCAATTATACCGTAACCCTGGCAAATGAGTCTGATGCTCAGGCATTTGCCGCGGATTTCAGCGGTATACAAAACGGATTGGAGGTTACGGTTACCACAAAGCAAAGTCTGGAAGAAATCTTTATGAATTATTACGGAGGTGAGAAGCATGATGAGCATGGCGCTGTATAAACGTGAAATGAAGGGAAGCATAAAGCTGCTGATCATTTTCAGCGCAATCATTACCATGTATGTTTCCATTATTATCAGTATGTACGATCCCGAACTGATGAAAACCTTAGACAGTTTCGTAGAAGTCATGCCGGAATTGATGGCCTCGGTGGGTATGAAAGCATCTGCGGCGACTCTTCTGGGATTTATGGCATCCTACCTCTATGGCTTTATACTGCTGATTTTTCCCATGTTATTCTGCATCCTGCGAGGAAATGCCCTGATTGCGAAATATGTGGATAAGGGCTCCATGGCTTTGTTGGCGGCCGCGCCTGTAAAACGGCGCGCCATTGCCTTTACCCAGATGATGGTGCTGGTAAGCGGCATTTTGCTGCTGGTTCTTTACACCACAATCCTGGAATTGATTTGCGCCGCGGGCGGTTTCCCGGGAGAACTGGATGTGAAGGCGCTTTTTGCGCTGAACAGCGGACTGCTGTGCCTGCATTTGTTTATTGGCAGCATATGCTTTCTTTCTTCCTGCATATTTTCGGATACAAAATACAGCATTGCTTTCGGAGCAGGGATTCCCATATTCATGTATGTATTGCAGATGCTTGCCAATGTGGGCGGCAAAGCGGAAAAAGCAAAATATTTTACTTTCTTCACCCTGTTCCATGCTGATGGCATCATTGCAGGCGAAAGCAAAGCCGTGGCAGGTATATTTATTCTCCTGACAGGCGCCGCGGTATTTTACGCATCGGGCCTCCTGATATTTGACAGAAAGGACCTGCACATATAGCAAAGCCCCCTGTTTTTGCCCATAAAAGGGCCGGACTCTTTTCAAGTCCGGCCCTTTTCATATGGCGCTATGTATGACGCCACACTTACTTCTTACCCTTCTTTTTCAGATCCGTCAGATAGTTGATCAACTCGTCGATCTCCTTCTCCTTCCCGGGACCTTCCTCATCCAGTTCCAGCAGCCCTGCCAGAATGGCCGTCTTGCTGATAATGGTATGGAAATTCTTGATATCCCCCAGAAACTTCTCCACCAATACTTCCTTGGACTTTGCTGTGGGGCCGAAGGTTCTGCTCAGCACATTGCCGCTGTGGGTAACACCTTTCACCTCTACCAGCTCGGCTGCCAGCATCTTGCGAAGCACGGCCTGTACGGTGCTCTGGGTCAACTCTTCACCGGAATTGACAATCTCGGTGGATGTCAAAGCCCGCTCATTCTCATGCAGAATCTTTAACACCTCAAGTTCTCTCGGATTCAGTTTCATACTTCGTCTCCTTTCGTATTTTTTTACTAAGGCTATTATAATACATTGTTTAAATTTTCGCAATACTTTTTCTTTGGTATAATATGCTAAATTTAAATTTTTTTCAGAGTATGCCTTGTATGAAACTGCCACTACGATTTTTGCAGGATATAATGAAAGACTTCCAAACGGGTAAATCCCATCCGCTTTAATTTATCCAGGGATTTTCGAATATTTTCTTCCGTATTATAGCCCGGAATGCGGGGAATACGAATCTGCACCCTGTCCGGGGGCAGGCATGCCGCCAGCCGCCGCAGATTCTCCTCCAGAGGGTCCTGGGGCTGACCGGTGTAAGAGGCATATACTTCCCGGTCCAAATCCTTGATATCTACAATGAAATGGTCCGCCGCTTCCAACACCTGCTCCAGGTTTTCGGGCGGCACATGCAGGGAAGTTTCCACCGTCAGACGCCAATCCGGGCCGCAGACCTGCCGGAAAGCGGCGATAAAAGCAGCGTGGAGCAGCGATTCCCCGCCTCCGAAAGTCACGCCTCCTCCCGTGGACAGGAAGTAAAGATTGTCTATCTTAACCTTATCATATAATTGTTCCGGCGTTAATCGCATGCACTTCTCCAGAGTGGATGGCCGCCAGGCATGGGGATTGATGCAGTATCGGCACTGCAAAGGGCAGCCGTAGGCCCCCACCAGCGTAGTCACTCCCTGCCCGTCCGTAACCAGCCGGTGACGCGCTATGGAGAAAACAGGAAGCATGACACTCAAGGCGCATCCTCCCCGGAGGCTCCGTTTTCCACGTCGGTATCCGTTTCCTCCAGAGGGGCAATGTCACCCTGCAGTTCCTCCACCATTCCTTCCACATTCAGATCCGGCATCTCCGTGAAAGGCTCTGCCTCGCTTATGTTTCCTGCAATTTCAAGGTCGCTTCCGTTTTCCGGGCTCTGAAAAAAGTCCGGCACGCTGTCCATGGGACTGCAGGCCGTGAGACCCGCGCACACAGAGGCGGAAATCCCCACCACCGCCACGGCCTTGCCCAGCCCCTTCCTGATGGCCAGTTCCCGCTCCAGATAGCGCAGTTCCGCCTCACATTTCGGGCAGGTTCCCCTGCACTCCCCCTGGTAAGTACACTGTGACACCGCAAATGGGATATCATTCTCCCGGGCGATCTGTCCGCGTATTTCCTTTAAAGCCCGGCATTTCTCTTTTCCTCTCATAATTTGCCTCCCTATTTGTAGATAAACGACTCCTGCAGCTCTTATCTCAACTGTCAGATATTATTGGTAAATCGTTACAAATAAAATAGAAATTTCTTATATTTTTCTAAACTTATTGCAAAATCCCCACTCTCTATCGTATAATGGAGCCATGAGAAAAAACACAAGAACCCTATTCATCACACTTATCGCAGTCGGCATATGCTGTCTGGCGACGGCGGGAGGAATCCTGCTGTACCGCCACCAGATGGACAGGCAGGCACAGGAGACGCTGGAAGCCCTTCGGGCCTCGGCGGAAAGTTACACACAGCAGGTTCCCGAAGGAACGGAAGAAACTCCCGCGGCAGATACCCCGTCAGACATCCCGGAGCAGGATATGTCCGGCGAAGCGCCGCCCCAGGAGACTCCCGGCCCCACTCCCCTTCCCACCCCGGAGCCGGTGGAGAACCCTTATCAGGACAGTTTTCTGGCCAATGAGGATATGGCGGCCTGGCTGGTGGTACCGGACACAAAGATGGATTATCCCGTGATGTGGACCCCCCGGGACGAGAATTATTATCTCCGCCGGGGCTTTGACGGCAAAAGCAACCAGAACGGCTGCCTGATCCTGGACACGGACAGCTGCGTGGATCCCATTACCACCAACCTGATTATCCACGGCCACAATATGAAATCAGGGGCCATGTTCGGCGAGTTGGACAAGTATCAGGAAGAATCCTATTTCCAGGAACACCGGGAAATGATGCTCCACACCGAGGACGGGCTTCACACCTATGAGGTGATTGCCGTGTTCCCCTCACAGGTCTACAAAAAGACCGATCAGGTATTTAAGTTTTACCAGTTTTTCCAGGCGGACACCCAGGAAGAGTTCGATTATTTCTATGACAATATCAAAGAACTCTCCCTGTATGACACCGGGGTTACAGCCGAGTTCGGAGATCGGTTCCTGACTCTCTCCACCTGCTCTTACCATGTAGACCGGGGACGGTTTGTGGTGGTGGCCAAAGAAACAGGATACGAGGACATTTACGCCCCCTTCCGCTGATTTCCAAAGATTTGTCACCGGCTTTCGCGCGGCCTCATGACCTGCGGGAGCCAGACAACAGTATCAATCAAATTTTAGGAGGTTAATAACATGAAGAGACTGAAAAAAATTGTTTCCCTGTTTGCGGCGGCAGCCCTGCTGGTTCTGGCCCCCGGCGTAAAACAGGCGCAGGTTTCCGCTGCGGAACCTGTCACCTATTCCCTGAAATATGTGGAAGAAAGCGGCGAATGGCGTTTCCAGGAAGGTCCCTGGGACGACTATCGGGGCCACAGGGAATTGTACTACATGAAACAGGCCCTGAAAGACGGCGACCTGGTGGTAATTGAGGGTGGCAGCCATGGACTGACCCTGGATCTGCCCGTAAATCTGGGCAATCTCACCTTTAAGCAGGCATACAGCGCCTCCGTCACTGTGAAGGGTGCGGATAATGTATATGTACTGCGGGACAGCACGGCTTCCATCACCGGCAATGTAGTAAATGCCCATGTGTACGACAATGCCATCGCCAATTTCAACAACAATGTGACCAATCTTTATATCACCAAGGAACGGGATGCCCTGCAGACCGTGGCTGTGGTGGGTACGGTGTCTTATGTAAAGACCGGCGATGCCGAGAAGGTATACAGTGAACTTTACAATTTCCAGGCCAACTCCTTCCGGCAGGAAAAGGGCGTACTGAAGACGGATGCCAGCCAGTTCAGCATCCTGCCCACCGTGGTTCCGCCGGTTCTGCCTGTGGATCCCAACACCCCTGCCTTGCCGGTGGCTCCCGTAGATCCCACAACTCCCGTAGCGCCGGTTACACCGGTAGTTCCTGTAACACCGGTAGTCCCTGTGGTTCCCACTGCGCCCTCCGACAGTCTCTATGACGATGTACCCAAGACAGGAGAGCCTGTGGCTCTGCCCGGCCTGCTGGTCATGGGCGCCGGCCTGTGCTTTGGCGGAGCATATCTGCTCAAAAGAAAGAACGCGTAATCTATATTAGTAAAGCAGGGCCAGCCCCCAACGGGTCTGGCCCTATAATTATGCTTTTTTCTTTCGATTTCTCTGTACCACAGCACTCTTAAACGCTTTCCTCATCGCCGGGGACAGTTCCTGGCAATCTTCATCAAAAGTGATTGGATTTTTTTTTGCCTCTTCTACTTCTCTAAGCTGCTCTTCTGTAGGTCGCTGTCCATTTTCAATAATAAATGTTCTGATCATAATAAAGACTCCTTTCCATACTCGTTGCAAGTCGAGCCGATATCATTCGGATTGTTTCCTTTTTTTCTGTAAATACTACGAATAGAACATCTCCAACCTTCCCGATTGCAATGTATCTGTCTTCATCCACACTGTGTTCAAAGTCAAACATTTCTATATAATTTGGATCATCAAAAACGTGTGCGGCCGTCTCAAACGATATTTTATGTTTCTCTTTATTTATAATATTTTTATTCTCGTCCCATTCAAACTTCATTATACATTGCCCCTTTACTTCTATCAGTATCATAGCACAAAGCAAGCAATTTTACACTATCTTTTTCCACCTAATCCTGCATTATATCTGATATTGGCAAAAATCCGCAGGATAGTTTACTTCCTATCCCACGGACATTCATTACCCATACATATCAATTATCCATTTTATTTAATAAATCCGAAAGCGGTTTGAAAGTATATCCCATCTCCTCCCATTTGGTCAGCAGTTCATCCATAATCTCTCCGTTGGTCTGGGAAGTACTATGTAAGAGGACAATGGCCCCGGGGTGAATCCGGGAAAGAAGTTTGTCAAAGGCTTCCTCTTTGGTGGGCTGTTTATCCTGATACCAGTCCACATAGGCCAGGCTCCAGAAAAAAGTGGCATAGCCCATCTCCTGGGCCATCTTCAGATTCTCGATGCTGTATTTTCCCTGGGGCGGCCTGTAAAACGGCGTCATCTCCTGCCCGGTGATCTCCTTGTACAGTGCCGACACATCGTTCATCTCCTTGGCAAAGGTTTCCTTGTCTAAGATACCGGACATATCCGGGTGATGGTAGGTATGGTTTCCCACGGTGTGTCCTTCCGCCACCATCCGCTTTATCAGTTCCGGGGCGGATTCCAGATAATGTCCCACCACAAAGAAGGTGGCCGTGGCATTGTGTTTTTTCAGAGCGTCCAAAATGGGTTCCGTATTGCCGTTCTCAAATCCCGCGTCAAAGGTCAGATAGATCACCTTGTCCTGGGCATTGCCCACATAGTAAGCATTGTACTTGGCCAGTTCCGCAGCGGATGCGTTGCCGCTGGGCTGGCTGCCCTCCTGGCCAAATCCCAGGCCCCAGTTCTCCGGCGAGCGGGCTATTGCGGAGGCTGCCGCCGTGCTGTGGGTGGCGGCCCCCACCGCCCTTCCCAGCAGAAACATGGCCAGCAGAAATACCGCCGTCAGAGCGATCCTGGGATAGTCCAGCTTCTTCCAGTCCACATCCTTCCATTTCCATTTTTTAATTCGTTCCAGCATCATGACTCCCGATACTTTTTTAGCTAATATATGTATTTGGAAGGAAAATAAGACCATTATACTATACCGCTCAATTCCTGATACAGCCGCTTGGCATAGCTGTCCGTCATGCCGCAGATGAAATCCGTCACCAGAAGCAGGCGCAGATACAGCTTCTCCTTCGGGGATTTGTTCTGGCTGTAATGCCGGTAAATAGCCTTATAATTGTCCGAGACCAAAGCCATCAGTTTGGTCTGTACCGCCGTCATGGTTTCCCCGCTGTCATACACGATGGCGGCATCCACAAAGCGCTCCAGCAAAAATCCCAGAATGGTTTCGGCAGCGATCTCCAGCTTGTAGATGGGTTCCGAAGTAAAGGCGTACTGATAGGCAATGTCTCCCAGGGCCTGCGCCATCCTGGCGCATTCGCCTTCCGCCAGCAGTTCCTGCCGGTAACTGCCCTCCATAATGGCCTCGTAATTGGCGGCAAATTGTTCCGTTGCGCAGGCCAGAAGTTCTCCCTGCACCCGCACGATCCAGTTCTGTACCGCATAGGTCTCGGGATCGGAAATCCCCCGCTCCTGTCCCTTTTTATACCGTTGCTCCAGTGCATCTACCAGTTCTCTGTATTTTTCCCCTTCGCCCTGCTCCTGTTTCCGCAGTTCCCTCACCAACTGCCCATAAGTGATACAGCCCTTTTTAAAGGCATCCTCCACATCTGCGGTTTTGTAGGCGATATCATCCGCCGCCTCCAGCACGAATGCCAGGGGATGTCTGCGTCCTTCGGTTCCCAGGGTATGCTGAATCTGCTCAAACAATTCTTTCTCCGCATAATAATACCCCATCTTTTTTGTGCGGATATCCCCGCTGCCTTTGCGAATTTCCAGAGAGGATACCGGATATTTGATGATGGTGCCCAGCAGCGCCTGAGTCAGGTTCATGCCATGTTCGTCCACCAGAAAGTGAAGTTTTGTCACCAGCCGCAAAGCCTGGGTATTGCCCTCAAAGGCATAAAAATCTTCCTGCATCTGTTCGGACAGCAGTTCTGTCAAAGGCCGCTGCCATAACTGCAGACTTCCCATATGCACCCAAAACCACTCCCGAATCACCATCTCTCCAAAATGCCCAAAGGGCGGATTTCCGATATCATGCAGCAGCCCGGCACATTGCAGAATATCGCAGATATAGCCCTGATACTCCGGCAAAAAAGCAGGGTCCTTTACCTCCTGCAGGATTCTCTGGGATATATTCTGCCCCAGGGATTTGCCGAAGGAAGATACCTCCAGGGAGTGGGTGAGCCGGGTGCGGATAAAATCGCTCTTATCCAGCGGAAAAACCTGGGTCTTATCCTGCAGCCGCCGAAAGGAAGCGCTGCCGATGATTCGGTGATAATCCTTCTCGTATTCAGTTCTCAGGTCTCCAGACCCGCCCCGCCCAAACACCGGGCGAATCCGTTCATCGCTAAGCAGCCTGCTCCACTCCATGGCAAAACTCTCCTTTATAATAGAACTTTCCGGCATCCCTTACAAAGCCGTACGTGCTCTACCCCTTTAGCCCCCTGGCCTGGCGGTCCATATCTTCCACCACGATATCATAGATTTCTCCCAGACCTGCACAGTACTCCAGCAGCTGCCAGGGCTCGTTGGTATGGAAATGTATCTTGATCAATTCCTCATCCCCCACCGCCAGCAGGCAGTCCCCTTTAAAATGCGTTGTGATATAATCGTTGACAGCGTCCTCGTCCAAGTTCTGCCCCTCGATCAGTAATTGTGTGTCATAGCGAAATTCCAATGGTTCCATAAGTCATTCTCCTTTTGATACGGCATCCGCGTTTTGCGCAGGAATGCCGCTATTGGCTTTGCTGCAGGTTGCATTGTCTGAAAATCCTCCACAGCATAAATACGGCGGCGGCCGCCAGCACCATCTCCGCAAAGGGCTGGGCATAGGGCAGGCCGTACAGAGGAAACAGCCAATTCAGCACAAAGAGAGCCGGGATTTCCAGCACGATTTTGCGCAGCAGGGCAAAGACCAGAGCGTATTTGCCCTTGCCCAGGGCCTGGAATACTCCCACCGCCAGAAAATCCATGCCCAGGAAGGGCATGGTGATGCTGAAGCCCCGCAAAAACTCTGTGCCATAAGCGATGATGGACTCGTTTTCCATAAAGGCTCCGGTCAGCCCCGCCGAGAAAATCCAGAACAGAGCCATGACGGCAAACAGCCCCGGCATCATAATCTTCATGGCGAAGGTAATGGCCTTCTTCATCCGGGGATGATTGCCGCTGGCATAGTTGTAGCTGATCAGCGGCATAATGCCCTGGGAAAAACCCAGCGCGATCTGCAGAGGCACCATACTGATCTTCTGGGAGATGCCCATGGCCGCCACCGCGTCCGCCCCATACTCGGAGGTGAAATTGTTCAGGATCGTCATACCCGTCACATTCAGCAGATTCTGGATGGAAGCGGGAATCCCCACGCCGCAGATGCCCAGGATAATGGCCTTGTTCCAGCCCAGCATCCGGGGATTCACGCACACATAGGTGCTTTTCCGCTTCACATACAGCAGTATAAAGAAATAGGCGCAGGCGGCACAATTGGACAAAAAGGTGGCCAGTCCGGCCCCCGCCGCACCCATGCCAAGCCCCCAGGGCATGATAAATATAGGATCCAGCACAATGTTCAGCAGGCATCCGCTCATGGTGCCGATGCTGGCGTGGAAAGAGGCTCCCTCGGAGCGCACCAGATAGGCCAGCACCACATTGAGGATGGCCGGAACCGCACCGCAGGACACCGTCCACAGCATATAAGCCGCCGTGGCAGGCGTGGTGGCCTCATCCGCCCCCAGCAGTACCAGCAGAGGCCCCTTGCCCAGGGTACAGAGCATCGCAAACAGAGTGCCGCAGAAAAGGGCACAGTAAAACCCCATGGCCGAACTCCTGCGCACCATATCATATTCCCGGCGCCCCAGGGCACGGCTCATCATACTGGAAGTTCCCACCCCAAACAGATTGTTTACCGCATTGAATGCCAGCAGCACCGGGGCCGCCAGCGTCACCGCCGCATTTTGCAGAGGATCATTCAGCATCCCCACAAAATACGTATCCGCCAGATTGTACAGCACCATCACCAGACTGCTCAGAATGGTGGGAACCGCCAGATTTGCCACTGCCTTGGGAATGGGCATGGTTTCAAACAAAAGAGTTTTGTTGGCCGCCTGTGCCTTCATTTCAATCGCCTTTCTTATTAGAGTACCGCATAATGCCGGAAAAATGTTTCAGTGCGTTTTCCCACGTCCCTGCCGGGCGCCGGCCACGGAGTAATAGCATTTGTCGCAGAGGGAACTGCGGGCTCCGATTGGCAGCAGCTTGCCGCAGTAATTGCAGCGGCGCAGGTAGAAGGTTTTACTCTTGCCCAGTTCCGACAGAATGATATCCTCTGTCTTTAAGCGTTCCTCCACCACCCGTTCCTCATTCATGATTTTGCCGAAACGCACGGAAAACTGGTTATAGAGGTCCAACAGCTTGTAGTAGGTCTCCGCCCGCTCCAGCCGGGTATCCCCTCTGACTTCGTCAAACACGGGAAACCGAATAGATATATCCGCCGTGTAGGTCTTGCAGTAGTACCGCCACATGGCCATGCATTTCTCGTTGCCCAGATCCACATCGCAGGAGATCATGTTATAGAGTTCCCTCTTGTCGTCAAAGCCTGCGATGCTGTCCCGGATGCCGTACAGATTCTTGTATTTGATCAGCATCTCCTTGATGTCCATCTTGCGGTAAACATCCAGGTTTGGCTTGATATTGTACCAGGAAGTAAGGATCTGGTCGATGGGCTGGTCAATGTCCAGCAATACCTGGGGAAAACCGATGATGGCATATTCAATGGTATGCTTCATGGGATATACCCGCTTAATATGTTCCAGTCCCGCCTCGGTGGTGGCCGTCACATAACCCACATCGTACATGCCCCGGCGCCCCGCCCGGCCCGCGATCTGCCGCACCTCAAACTCATTCAGGGGCCGCCGCCCCTTGCCGTCGAATTTGACATGTTCCATGAACACAATGCGCCGGATGGGGAGATTGACTCCCAGGCCGATGGCGTCCGTGGCCACCACCACATCATTTTCCCCGTTCAGAAACATCTCAAACTGCTTCCTTCTGATCTGGGGCGGCAGATTGCCATAGATCACGCTGGCCTTTACGCCCTGGAGTTCCAGCCGGGCCGCCACATCCAGTACCATCTTTTTGGAAAAGAGAATCAGGGCGTCCCCCTTGGTCAGGTCGTTGTCAATGTCAAAGGGCTTGTCCTCGAATACCAGTTCCGTGTTCCGCTCATGGCGCACAATGTCATACTTGGCATGGCAGCGCTTAAGAATCCGGCGGATGATATTCTCCGCCTCCGGCGCCATGCAGATATGCACCTCTTTGGCCTTGATACCCATGACCAGCCGGGACCAGGCATGCCCCCGGAAGGGGTCGCTGATCATCTGGGCTTCGTCTATAACGGCCACGTCATACTCCAGGTCCAGATCCACCATCTCCGCAGTGCAGGCCGCCACCCGGCTGTCCTGTCCGATGTGCTGTTCCTCTCCGGTGATCATGGAGCAGGGCACTTCCGCCGCCAGCAGCTTGTCATAAATCTCCAGCGCCAGCAGACGCAGAGGACCGGCGTACACACCGCATTTTGCCTTTTTCAGCCGCTCCACCGACTCGTAGGTCTTGCCGCTGTTGGTTCCGCCGATGTGCAGGATGAAGCGCCTCTCCATGGCCAGGGCCTGGGTATACTCCACCTCCGCGTCTGTCTGCACCATACCCAGTATGGCCTTGCGCAGTTCCTTCTCCGACGCCTTCAAATACTTATTGTACAGATCGCCGATGCCGGAGGAAACCAGATTGATTTCCCCATGCTCCAGCAGATACCCGGCAAATCTCTCGCTGTGGGCGCAGCCGTCTATATAAGTCAGATCCATGGAGATGATCTGTCTTCTGGTTTTCTCCACGTCCCGCAGTTGCGCCGCATTGTTCCGCCCCCGGTAATAATCCGTCAGCGCCGCGCATTGCCGCTTGGGGCTGGCGGTCAGCGCCTTGCCGTTGTCCAGCCGGGCCTCAATGGTGGTCCGCATCTCCCTGGCCCTGCTGCCCGCGCTGCGGTTGTCCTTAATCTTGTTCTCATGAAAACTCAGGAAATCGGCTTCGTACCGTTTCCTGAGTCTTTCTTTCACATTTGGCGATATACTCATAAGTTTCCTCTGATCCTTCTGTTCAACTTCCCGGGGCGGGGGAATCCATGATGCCGATTACCGCACCCAGTGCTCCAGCACTTCCATAAGGCGGCCCAGGTCGATGGGTTTGGCCATATGCTCGTTCATCCCCGAGGATTTGGCCGCCTGAATATCCTCCGCGAAAGCATTGGCGGTCATGGCCACAATGGGAAGGTATTTGGCATCCCTGCGCTCCAGGGAGCGAATGGCGCAGGTGGCCTCATAGCCGTTCATCACCGGCATCTGTATATCCATAAACACCAGATTGTAATATCCCGGACTGGCAGCCGCCACCATATCCACCGCAATGCTGCCGTTCTCCGCGGACTCCACTTCCAGCCCCACCATCTCCAGGATCTCCGTGGCGATCTCCCGGTTCAGTTCATTGTCCTCCACCAGAAGCACCCTTTTGCCGGTAAAATCATGCTCCAGATTCTTTTCCAACTCCTCACGGGAATTCTCCCGCTCCCGGGCATGGGGATCCTCCGCCAGGCTCCGCAGAACGCTCACCAGTCTGCTCTTGAACAGGGGCTTGGTGATAAAAGCGTCCACTCCCGCTGCCCGGGCCTCCATCTCGCAATCCGACCAGTCGTAACCCGACAGAATGATAATGGGCACTTCCGGCCCCACCCTGCGCCGAATCTCCCGGGCCGTCTCTATGCCGTCCATACCGGGCATCTTCCAGTCCAGAATCACGGCAAAATAGTCTTCTCTCCGGCTGTGGGCGGCAAAGGTCCTCTCCACCGCCTCCTCCCCGGACAGCACGCCCTCGCTGTGCAGTCCCAGTTCATCCAACATCAGGCAGGTACTCCTGCAGGCGATCTCATCATCGTCCGCCACCAGCACCGGCAGCTTGATCAGTTCCGTCAGGGACACCGCATCCTCTTCCTGATATTTCAGAAGCACCTGAGCCGTGAATCGGGATCCCTTCTCCAGCTGGCTTTCCACCTGGATATCCCCTCCCATCATACGAATGATGTTCCGGGCGATGGGCATGCCCAGACCGCTTCCCTGCACCTTGCTGGTGCGCACATCCTCGGCGCGCTCAAAGGGTTCAAAGAGATGGGTGAGGAATTCCGGAGACATGCCGATGCCGTTGTCCTCAAACACAAACTCGTAGCAGCCCGTTTTGACCTGCCCCGAGGACTTCTCCGAGAGTTCAATGCAGATGGTTCCGCCGTCCGGGGTATATTTCACGGAATTGTTGACGATGTTCACGAAAGCCTGCTGGATCCGCATACTGTCCCCGATCACGTTCTCATGCCGGATGTCGTGGATATGCACTTTCAGCGTATGCCCCTTCTCCTCCGCCAGGGGCTGCACCATGCCCAGCAGATTGTCCATCAGATTGGACAGATTGAATTCCTCCTCGTTCAGGGTCAGCGTTCCCGCCTCGATCTTGCTCATATCCAGCACTTCATTGATGATGGCCAGCAGATGCCTGCTGGCGGAAGTGATCTTCCCCAGGCATTCCGTCAGCTTCTCCGGCTCCTGCAGATGGGTGCCGGCGATGGCCGTCATGCCGATGATGGCGTTCATGGGGGTACGGATGTCATGGGACATCCGGGAGAGGAAATCCGTCTTGGCGCTGCTGGCCCGGTTGGCAGCCTCGTAGGCGTCCTGAAGGGCCCTGCGGGTCTCCCGCTCCTGCCTGCGCTGCTGGGTGATATCCTTCAGATTGTTCAGCGCCACGATGTCGCCGCTGGCATTGTCCCGGATCAGCAGGATAGTGTGCCGCAGCACCACCGGCGCGCTGTCGTCTATATGAGTCTCATACTCCAGCACCAGTTCCGTCTCTCCCCGCTCAAACGCCTGTGCCAGATATTTCATGTTGATGCAGCGGCTATAGTTCTCCCGGTCCTCCGCCGCCACTTTCTGCTCTCCCCATCTGCTGAAAAACGCGTCCGCGCTGCAGGGGGCCTGCATCCCCACCAGCGGCAGGATGGCAGTGCGCTGCTTCCTGTCAATCTTGTAAAAATCATCCTCGATGCTATTGCGGCTTACGTTCACATTGAATACAAAGAGAGCCTCGGAAATGATGGCCTGACGATATTGTTCGTCCTCGCTCAGCCACTGCCTGCGGATGTTCTCTCCCATGGGACGCAGGGAACACACCCAGATTTTCCTCCCGTCCCGGGCCACGGACTGGGTGCGCACTTCGTTGATCCAGATCGGATTCCCGTCCCGGTTGAGCAGACGGTATTCCCTGACTTCCTTTCCCTCTTCCTGGAAATCGGCCTCAAAAATCCCCCTGTCCTTCTCATATACCGCCTCCAGATATCTGCCGCCGGTACGTTCCATGAATTCCCCGAAATTCAAACCCAGATTGTTCAGCGCAAAATGGCTGATAAAGTATATCGGATACCCCTCCTCAAAAAAACCGGCCACTACACCCACCGCCAGGTTGCTGCGCAGCATCTCCACTATTTTTTCCTGGTTTTCCCCCAGTTCCCTGTCCTCGTCCCTGGTAAAAAACAACTCTTCCTGATAATAAAAGCGCTCCCCCATCTTCACAACCTCGCTCTATGCCTGATACCATTTTCTCACCACAGCTTCAGCCTGCTTCAGGTGAATATTAAACCCCACATCCTTTTCCGCTTCTTCCCTGGTGTGATAAACCTGCGTCCCCCAGTCCCACCAGAACACGCCCTCAAACCATTCCTGTCCGCTCATAACGGACAGGCAGGACTCATAGAATCTGGCCTGCTCCTCCTGGCTGGCCGGAAACTCTTTGTGCACGAAATCCCAGGGCATCTGGGCACATCCCAGAGCACTGCGGCAGCCGATCTCCATAAAAATGATCTTTTTGCCCAGACGCCGGCTCAGTTCCCCCAGATTCCCGGCTATCTTCTGCCAGTTCTCCCGCATCTCTTCCAGACTTCCGCCGGGTGCGGCTTCCACCGGATAATAGGCGGAAGTTCCCACATAGTCGATGGCGTCATACCAGCCGGCCGCTTCCTCCTTGCCATGGTTGGTGTTATATACCAGCGGCCCCCCATAGACCTCCCGGACCATGGCGATGGTCTGCCGCCAGTACGCTTCCTTGCGCTCCGTCCCCAGCATCTCGCAACCCAGACAGAACATCTCACAGCCCGCATACTGCGCCAGCGCCGCGTAATGGGTCAGAAATGCCTGGTAACTGGCAAACCATTGGGCCCAGTAAGTGTCCTCTTCCATCATGTTCCCGTCCGGAAAATTGATCAGCGCCCGCCACACACCGTCATCGCAGTTGATCATGGGCTTGAGGCACACCTTAACGCCCCTGTCCCGGAACCGGCTGATGGCGGCAAGAAGTTCTAAATCCGGAACATTCTTGCGATAGTCAAACAGAATCTCCGTGGAGGCAAAGGTTTTCTGGTTCACAGGGAACGCCAGACATACCCAGTTGATGCCGGTGTCCATCAGCGCATCCTGGCTGTATCTTCCTTCTTCACTGTCATATAAGCCTTTTACGGCGTGAAAACCATAGGTAAATCCTTTTATATTCATGTATTCCTCTTTTCCAGGCGCTTCTCAGGTGCCATGGCCAATTCCGTTTACAGGACAAACGCTTCCTTTATACTGTCATAATGCAAAAAAATCCCCTGCTCCGCCAACTGCCGGATCTCCTCCGCCGTGGCCAGCCGGCAGTCATCCGTCTCGGACTGCTGCAGCTTCAGATCCTCCAGAGAAAAATCGCCTGTAAAACGGTACACGTCCACAAAGTAATTGTCTCCCTCGCCGGGGTTCTCCCGCCTGTAGGTGAACAGATAGCCGCCGTCCCAGCCTGCCACGTCCAGACCGGTTTCCTCCAATACTTCCCGGCGAACCGCTTCCGCTGACTCCTCCCCCGCCAAGGCCGCGCCGCCGGAGACCTCCCACCAGCCCGGCGCCCAGGCCTTGGTCATCACCCGCTTCGTAATCAAAAACCTTCCGTCCCGCCTGGCTACCACGCCCAGCACGGTCAGGTGGTACTCCCCCTCCTGCAGACAAAAGTTATTGCGGCACATGGTGCGGCCGGTCCGCTTTTTGTCCCTGTCATATATATCCCAGATTTCCATTCTGTCCTCTTTCTATCCTTTCAGAATTTGGCCTGTGCCAAACCGCGGTTTTCCTGCTGCCCTTATCCCGTTATATCTTATTAAACAGTATACCAGAAAAACCATAGGACTGGCAAGTTTTTCTTGCCAGTCCTTTCAGCCCTCTCCGGTTCTCTCTATGATAAGTCTGTCCCCAGTGCTTCCGCAGCCGCTACCGCACCTGAAAAGTCCTCTCCTGCTCCTTTGGCGGGATCTCCCTGCACTCTATGGTGTCAATCTGGATGTAATTGCTTCGGTTGATCATCACCAGCATCCGATTGATGGCCTCCTCCGTGCCCTGGACCTCCATCTCCACGGAGCCGTCCCCCTCATTTCTGACCCAGCCCGTGACGCACATGCCGCTGGCCGCGTGTTTTGCCCTGTAGCGGAAACCCACCCCCTGCACTCTCCCGGTAAATCGATAATGTTTTCTGACCATGCCGTGCCTCCTCTCCTGCCTGACAAAACTTTCAAATCTATTTTAACAGCAGAGTATCGCACATTCAACAGAAAACTTTCGTTCATATCTGTTTGCGGCGCTTCATCACCGCCAGGGCACCCGCCGTCAGTGCCACCGCCGCCGCCAGCTGCCAGCCTTTGCCCTCCATATACCCCTTGGACATGGAAAACAGACTGAATACCCCCAGCCTGCGGCCCAGGCCATAGCTGGCCAGATAGTACAGCATGCACACCATGAGTCCTCCGGCGGCATTGCCGCTGATCCCTGCCCCCGCCAGTCCCAGGGCTCCCAGCAGCAGGGCGGAACAGACGCTCCCCCAGACATGGTAGGGCAGCACCTGGCTCTCACCTGCTTTCATAATCCCGGTGAAAACCAGTACCAGCAGAATCACCGTCAGGCCGGAATACAAAAGCCGCAGCAGGCAGATTGGCAGATAACCGGTCTGCCGGGCCCGCACCACATCCCGGATCTCCAGATTTTGTTCCGGCAAAAATACGGTGGCCAGCAATGCCGGGCCGATCCAGACCAGCAGCATCTCCAGGGGCTGGGCCACCGCCGCTCCTTCCAGGGAATTGATATTAAACATGAGTTTTGTCAATATAAGCAGCGCCGCCGCCGACAGGGCAGGCCAGGGGAACTGATGGCGCAGATTGGTTTTTAAAATACTTCCATAGATTTCCATCTTCTCTCTCATCTTCATATACCTTCACTTCCTTTTCCTATTTCCTGAAACCATGGCCTTCACCCGGTGCAGGAGGCTGTTGCCCCAGTCCATACCGCCTCTTCTCTTTTTCGCGTACACCCATACGACCGCCCCCAGACAGAGCAGCGCCAGAACGGTCAGGGACAGTCTGTTATACAAAAAGAGGCTTTCCTGGCTCTGCCAGATCGCTGTCTTGCTCAGAGAATTGTGCCGTACCTGAAGCCCGAAGCGCCTCACATCCCCGGTCAGCGTCGCTGTCTGCAGCGACACAAACCACCAGACGCACTGGAAAAAGATGGCCAGAAGGGGGGAGAACAGTTCTGTCAGCAGCGCCCCCAGGGCAGAAACTGCCAGAATATCCGGCAAGAGCCACAGAAGAGCCATCTGCAGACCGCTTCCCCAGGCAATGGGGGTCTGAGGGTACAGCAGGCCGGTGGTGTAGATGGTGTAAAGCAGAGTCAGCAGCACCGGTATAGTCATACAGCATACCAGCGCCAGATAGCGGATTCCCACAATTCGAATCGTGGAACTTTTCCGGGTATAAACCAGGGATTGCATCTGCGCTTTTTTATCCAGCTGCCAAAGCCCAGCCGCCACAAACACCGGCATTACCGCCAGAACAATTCCCATATAGTCACAGTGCAGCCGCAGATAAGCCTTGCCCAATTCCCCCGGCTTCATCACGGCCTCGTACTCGGCCAAAGCCTCCTCATAGGTCATGGGCATCCGTCCAAAGCCGGAGGCCAGGATATCCGGCGCATAACCGCTGCCGCCGCCGATCAACTTGTCGGCCTGCCCCATGAGTTCGCGAAAGCGCTCATAGGTCATTTCTTCCGGCAGGCTGTACTCCGGCAGAGCCACCTCCCGGAACTGCATAATCGGATTGCCCTGCTCATCCAGGCCCTCACAGAAATATCCCGCCTCCTGGTAGTCGGTAAATCCGTCTATTTCCTCCCCGGAAAGTCCCGTGAGTTCCTCCAGGATGGCCCGCATCTCCAGCCTTTTATCCTCCCGGAGCCGGACGTTTTTATAAAACATAATGGGATAAGCCGGGTAACTGCCGGAAAAATAGTGACCCAGCAGGCTTTCCACCGCCGCAGGCATGATCACTCCCGGGTCTTCCCGCACTGTCATACCGTAATCCTCTCCCGGCCGGGGTGCCGTGATTGCCCCTCTCTCGTCATTGCAGTACTGTGTCACATACATGGCGATCACCGTCACCGCATACAGAACGAATGTCATGGAGCAAATAACTTTTTTGCATTCTTTTATAAACATCTTTTTACCTCCCATAAGGCTTCCAAGGCCCTGCCGCTTATTCTTCTCCCACAATCTCACAGCCGTGCTGACGCAGGCAGTACATATAGGCGTCCTCACAGTTGGGCATGGCAGGCCTGGCCTCCGCCGGCAGCCCCTGCCCGGCATTGCTTTCGAGTGCTTCCTGTGCCAGAAACCGTACCGTCACCATATGCTCGCTGCGCAGCATACCCGTGACGATATACTCCCGCTTGATCCGTGGCAGCATATCAACGGGAATCTCCGCCGTATACACCTTGCCCCGGGCATTCTCCAGAAGCTGGGAGACTGTTCCGTTCCACAGAAGTTCTCCCTCATTCAATATGGCGATATTTTCGCAGGTAGCCTCGATGTCCCCCACAATATGGGTGGACAGGATCACGATGCGTTCCTCCGCCACTTCACAGAGCAGGTTGCGGAAGCGGATTCGCTCCTCCGGGTCCAGTCCCGCCGTGGGTTCATCCACGATCAGTACCTTGGGATCGTGGAGCAGGGCCTGGGCGATTCCCAGCCTGCGCTTCATGCCCCCGGAAAGGCTTTTCACCCGGCTTCTCCGCTTTTCTGTCAGATTCACCCGCTTCAGCAGCAGTTCGATCCGCTTCTGCCGCAGAGCTTTGGGCATCCCCGACAGCACCCCCAGATAGTCCAGGCACTGGTAGACCGTCATATGGGGGTACATGGAAAAATCCTGGGGCAAATACCCGGTAATCCCCCGAATCTCCCGGGCGCGGCTGACGGGAATGCCGCACACGGTGATTTCTCCCCCCTGTTTCTCATGCAGGGTGGCCAGGGTTTTCATCAGAGTGGTCTTGCCTGCGCCGTTTCTCCCCAGAAGCCCGAACATACCCTGTTCTATGGTCAGGTTCACGTCCTTCAGCGCCTGTTTTCTGCCATAATACTTATCCACATGGCTGATGACAATGCAATTATTCTGTTGTTTCATGGTTTTCTCTCCTTTTTTATAAAATGTTCCGTACCCTCTAAAGGATACGGACGCCGCATCCTTTAGACGGAAAAATGGTGCGGATCGCTCCACACCATTAGCCTACTGCGCGTCTATCAACTTTTTATCTACTTTCAGGATTTCCACAAAATATTTTAAATCTGGCCGTCACCCTTCCGCCGCAAATCCCGTTGGTCAGCGCCAGACTGCCTCCGCATTTCGCACAGATCAGGCGGCAGATGTACAGACCCAGACCAAAATGGCATTGCTCCATCTGCCCCTCGCCCCTGTAAAAAGGTTCCGTGGCATGCTGCAGTTCCTCCGGGTTAAAGCCCGGCCCGTCATCCTCCACCACCACTTCCAGAACCCCCTCCGTCTCGGGCCAGGGCGCAGACGCTTCTTCCGGCATTACCCGCACCGTCACCTGCAGCATCTGCCTGGCATAGCGAAGCCCATTGGCCACCAGGTTCTCGAACACCTCCAGCAACAGCGCCTCATCCAGCCGCAGCGTCCCGCTCCCTCTGAAGGAGCAGGAGATATTTTGTCCCAGAATATCACATATGCCCTGCAGCTTTTCCTTCAAATCCAAGGCTTTCACCCATTCCGTTTCCGGTTCCAGGTCTTCCAGTTTCCGAATGCTGCTCATCTTCTGGGTGTAACTCTCCAGCCTGCGGACCTGCCCGTTCATCATGCCCAGTATCTCCAGCAGCTTTTCCTGGGAAATTCTTCCCTCCGGCACATACCGCTCCAACATTTCCCCATAGCCCTTCAGCACGGTAATGGGGGTCCGCATATCATGGGCAAAGGCGGCATTCAGCCTTTTCCGCTCCTCCAGCAGCTGCCAGGTGGCCCGGTTGTTCTCATACAGCGCCGCCCGCATCTTCTCAAAGCCGTCCCGGAGACGCCCCAGTTCATTGTCTTTCACCGGCTCCAGTTCAAACTCCAGACAGTTGTCCGCAATCTTCTCCGATGCCTCCTGCAGCACCCGAATGGGTTTTTCCAACTCTCTTTTATAAAAAAACCATACTGTCAGTCCAACACAAACCAATATCCATAAGGGTATCAGAATTATCTGGGCGCTGCTGATCAGGCCATAGACCACCTGCTCCGGCTCCACAGGTTCCCGGTTCTGGTCAACCGGCCTTTGAACATAGCCATGGTGTATCGTTCCATCGGGGGCTATATAGAGTTCATACTCGTCCTCCCAGATCCGAACGCCCTCCTCGTCCATAAAGTTGATTAAATACCAGTCCTGTACATAGTTAGAGCCAATGCCAATGGCCATCGTCCCCAGAAATGCCAAAACGGCACAGATCGGAATGCAGCAGTACAGGGCCTGGCGCAGAGATCTGCGCCGTCTCTGATGTCCCTTTCTGCCGGACGTCTTTCGCCGTTTCGGGGAATATATGGCCTGGGCTTCCTCGCCTGTCTCTCTCATTTTGTCATCCTGCCTCTGATTGATATTCCCCATCTTCCTCATTTTTTCCAGCGATATCCCATCCCCCAAACCGTCTCCAGATGGTATTCCTCGCCGTATTCCTTAAGTTTGGCCCGTATCCGGCGCACATGCTCCGCCACCACACTGCTGTCCCCCTCCGCATCATAGCCCCAGAGTTTCTCGTAGATCCGCTCCTTGTCAAACACCTGTCCGGGGCTCAGGGACAAAAGTTCTATAATCTCATATTCCTTTTTGGCAAAAGGGATTACCGGTCCCTCCACCGCCACGGTCCTGGCGGTATAATCTATTACCATCCTTCCCCAGAACCGCACGTTGGCATCCGCTTTAATCCGATGATCCCTGCGGATGTGGGCCGCCACCCTGGCCCCCAATTCCTCCATGGAAAAAGGTTTCAGGATATAATCGTCGCCCCCCGCCGCAAATCCCTGCACCTTGTCGCTGTCCTCGATTCTGGCCGTGAGAAACAGGATGGGACAGGACACATAGTCCCGTATCCCCCGGCACACCGCCAGCCCGTCCATATGAGGCATGTTGACGTCCAGCAGGATCAGATCCGGCTGCTGCAGGGCCAGAGCCATGGCCTTCTCCCCATTGTATGCCGTCAGGGTCTCATATCCGTTCAGCTCCAAATAATCTTTAATCAGACTCACCACGTCCGGTTCATCGTCCACGATCAATATCTTGTACATAAAAATTCCGCCTTTCCTGTTATTCTGCTTCCCTTGCCCACCCGGGCGGATTTTCAGGCCGGGAGCCGGAACACCTTTTTGAAGGGTTCCCGCGCCGCATCCCTATCAGCATATCAGTATAAGGCGGAAATATCAACTTTTTATCTATTTTTGGCTGGAAACTATATTGTTACTGTCAATCTGCACGCCCTCGATGCTGCTCACATAGCGGGAAAGGCGGGCATAGCCGTAATCCTTGTACTTGAATTCCGGGAAATGCTCATGAAGCTGCTGTCCCAGAATCTCCAATTTGACGTTCTGTTCCGCCTTGCGGATAATGTACTGCTGCACATTGGCTTCCACATTGACGGGTACCTCCTGGCCTCCCCGCACCACCAGAATCGTAGTGCCCTGTTTGACGATTCTGAACTTAGTGGCTTCGGTGATGAACTTCATCATGGCATTGTAGCCGTAGTTGCGTTCGTCAAAATCAGGATACAGCCTTTGCAGATTGCTCTTGACCATTCCCAGATTGGCAGGTTCTCCGTTGTTCTCGCACTCCTGCAGCAGATTGTTAATGGCGGACTTGATCTCCCCGATGGGAGTGATGGAATCCCTCTCCGCCACGGGCTTGTCTCCCTTGGACTCATCATCCACAATCTTATCCAGGAACTTATACTCATCGCAGACCGCGATAAAAGTCTTGGAGGCGTCGCTCTTGCCCATGCCGATCACGGACTTGCCCTCCTCCCGCAGACGGCTCACCAGACGGGTGAAATCGCTGTCCGAGGTCACGATGCAGAAACCGTCTATCGTGCCCTTGTACAGGATATCCATGGCGTCAATCACCAGCATGATATCCGCCGCGTTTTTCGCCGTGGAGTACCGGGACTGCTGGATGGGTACAATGGCGTATTTCAGCGCCTTCTTGTTCCAGCTGGCCAGGTCCGGGTTGGTAAAGTCCCCGTACATCCTCTGATAGGTGATAATGCCATACTTTTTCAACTCGCTGATAATCACGTCCACATATTTGGAACTGGTATTCTCAGCATCAATCAACAGTGCGTATTTTCTTTCTTCCATAACAACTCCCATCCATCCGTCCGCCCTGGTGGGCTTTTATACCGGGCTCCCATGTCCTCCCGTCTTTGACATAATTATATTGTATCCTACTTTTTGGGAAAAGGCAAGCCTGTCTGTTGTCACATTGGGAACTGCCGTACACTAATCAGCCTTATCTTTCCTGCCACTTTTATTCAAAATAAAAATTGCTGCCAGAAGCTGCAATATAGGTATTCCGACATAGTTTACTATAGGATTGATGACGATCGGTATAAGATAGCAGACTCCCCCAATAATTAAGGATAAAATCCCCATAAAAACAAATGATATCACTTTACTGGATTTATCTTCAAAAGTATCCAGAAAAGGGATGCATATAGTAATAATGATACACCACAATGCCCCTGTTAAAAATTTAACAGCACCTATTCCTTCCCCCTTACCCATTCCAATAAGCTGGTCCAAAATACCAATAAATTTGGTTATTAGTGAGTTTATTGACCTCTCTCTCTGCTGTTCAATTTCCTGTAAAATGCTCTGGTACTCATCTATATATGCTTGATTACTATTTATAATATCCTGATCCAGCGTCATGATTTTTTGTAGAATATCAATTCTCTTTTCCGCTCTTGAGAAATAAAAGAAATTGGAATCTATATAAGGAATCAAGAGAATAAAAATAAAGATAAAAAATGCTACAGAAAACCAAAATTTAGGTCTCTTATTATTTCTTTTGCATATACCAACAATTTCTTCTACAATTTTGCCAAGTGCTTCTCCCATTTTATCACCTTCTATATGGCTTTTCTGATTTCCCTGCTCTTCGGGCAGCTTGACCGCTCTTCAAAATTATCTTGCATTATGTTTTATACTTTTTTCTATATGATAGCACATAATTACATACTTTTCCATAGCAAACCGTTTTGTATATATTTCAGGTATTTGTCAGCGGCTATCTCCGTTTTTCTTTATGAACCATCAACTTTTACCGGCCCTCATCCGAAGAACGCCCACTACAACACCGCCCGTACTCTACTTCGGATATTAGAACTACTATGTTTTATGTTAGATATGTGAAATAACTCTTGTATCTCCCGGCAAAAAATATTATAATTTGTAGTAGTCATTAACTATATTACGATTCGGAGACGCCTTGAGGAGAAGATACCATTGCAAATAATTTGAGCGAAAGTTGGAATCAATTCATGAAAGTAACGGCACAGCTGATGGATGAGAACCGTTACAGCGCGTCCTGCCAGATTTGGAATAATGATATGACGAAACTGGTGAATGAATGCAAACAGGAAGAGATAGCCTGGTACAATAGCCCGCGGATTACAGAAAACGGATTTATAACCACAACCCAAAATCTCTGGTATACACATTGTCTCAACAAAAAACGGCTTATGGCGCTGGGATTGACAGCCCATTATGACTACATAAAGCCTACGGAATATGAGAAGAGCGAGAACCAGAGTTATCCGTATTGGAAGTATAGCCATGACGGTAAAAATTTAATTTGTAAAATCAGCGATGAATTCCATTACAGGAAGTCCATTTATAACGGAAACCACTGTATATGGGTGGATGAGAGAAGAAAATCACCGGGTGAATATTATATGATCCAGTCCAGAAGCATGAACGGCAATTATATATGTCCGAACTGCGGCTGGGAAGGAGCGCTGGAATGTTTTGTGGACGGCTGCGACTATTGTCAGACGAAATTCCACATTGAAGATCTAAAGCAGAAGGTTTCTTCCGTATATAATCCCGGGGATTGGACCCAGCGCAGGGACGGTTTTACGATTCATAAGAATTTTGTGCCTCTGTATGTGGCACTTGTTATCATTGTAATTGCGCTTTTGGCGGTGGGGAGCAATATGGGAGGCGCCCTGACAATGCTGGCCCCGGTGCTTGGAATCATTGTAATGGTGGCATTCATGTTGATTTTTGTGGGAATAAAATCCCGGAAAAGTATGGACAGCGGGCCCGCCAGGACGAACCAGACACTTGAAAAGATCCGAAGCGTGGACAAACATTTCTCTGCGGAAACTTTTATAGGAAATCTCTCCAATAAGCTGCTCAGCATCTGCTATGCGGATTCGGCGAAGGAAATTGAGCCGTTTGCGGTATGCGACATGACGGCGCTCATTGCAAGTTGTCGTGGTGTGATTGATTGCAAATTGTTGGAATGCGTTCTGATGGAGTATCAGACGGAGGGGGATTTTCAGCATCTGCATGTTAAAACCGGGATATTGCTGACTAAATATGAAGCCAATGTGGTGCGGCAGGAGAAGGCTTGTCTGGAGCTCCATCTTGTCAAGAGCATCCGCGCGCTGACGCAGAGTATCAACGATGTAAATGTGTACCGCTGCGATTCCTGCGGCGCAAGCCTGTCTCTGCTTAACGGCGGCAGGTGTGAATATTGCGGACAGGGTTTGGATTTAAAGGAATATGACTGGGTGATTGAGAGATATTTTATACACTCCTTATGAGAAGAAGAGTCTGCGCCTCGAATTTTTTGAAACAACGCGATGCCACCTGAAGAGGCTGTAAATTTTTCTGTGTCTATGGAGGAAAAATCCTTCTGGTAAAATCCAG